>Ga0214473_10002640_pt1 | contig 21994 bp, 21 predicted proteins | sample RVTome_7_FD_203509 | JGI IMG/M metagenome (GOLD analysis project Ga0214473, IMG submission 203509) | Soil microbial communities from uranium-contaminated site in the Upper Colorado River Basin, Wyoming, United States - RVT98D197 | ecosystem: Environmental > Terrestrial > Soil > Contaminated >... | reverse complement strand
AAGACCAGAGGCCATGGCCGGAATCGAACCGGCGTATAAGGGTTTTGCAGACCCATGCCTTACCACTTGGCTACATGGCCACTCTGTTAGTTTAGTACTACCGGACCAGTTTTAGCTATTCAGGTTTGCCACTTTCAGGCTCTTTTTTGATTTCTTCTTTTACTTCTTTTTCTTTCTCTGCTTTTTCTTCAGCCGCTTCCGCTAAACGTTTTTTTGCCGCCTCTTCCTTCACATATCGCTGCATGGCCAAGACATCCTCTTTAAAGCGTCGCCGTCCTGCTTGCCGCAGGTACGTCAACTTAGCCCGCCGGACCTTTTGGCGCCTCACTATCTCAATATTCGTAATCAACGGGCTATATAAGGGGAAAATGCGCTCCACTCCAAATCCGCCAGTCTCTCGTCGGACCATAAATGTGGTCGATGGACCACTGCCCCGAACGCCAAGCATTATGCCATCAAACGTTTGCAAGCGCGTCTTCTCACCCTCCTGCACCTTCATTTCCACTCGCACCTCATCACCAGCGCGCAGCTGCGGCCGCTCCTTGTTCTTCACTTGTTGTCGTTCAAAATATCGCAGCAAGTCCATAGGGTATCAGCCAGTATACTGATGCGTCCTCCAAAGGTCAACTGCGTTACCCTCTTTACGGCAATCTTATTACTTCCATCTCGACAATGCGTGCTCCATATAGAAGAGCTCCCGTACGTGTCGGTTGCCAAATATCTACTATATATTTATCATCGTAACGGCTGTTCAAACGATCCCACACCGTATATATCTGTTGTCCAATCCGCACTTCAGCACCAAACGGCAGAAAATTAGCCGCGATTACTCCATGTCCCACCCGCCGTCCTGAAGCAGTTATATACGGCGAGCTGTCAGTCTGATCCACCGTAGACGAATAGGCCGTCGACAGCACCCGCACCACACTACCCGGCGCCAGCGAAGAGCGAACCGTCAGAGAAGAAGATTTTAGTAACCGCGCTACTGTCCGCTCCTTCGGCCAGGCCTCGATACCCACAATGGCTCGTCCCTCCAACGTTGGATCGCGTACGAATACCAAATTCAAATGAGCCAGCTCAACGTCGTTAACAAATGCCAGCGCCCGCGCTGGGAAAATGCTCACTGCCAGAAAAACAGTCAGTACCCCAAACTGCACAACATTCCACACCAGAAGCTTGCCTTCATGGAAGAATGCGTTTGTGTGTTTATGTTGGTTTTCCCGCATAGGACGCCAGCTTGAGACATAAAAAAACCTGATAGGGGGTTATCAAGCTGACACCCGTATAGTAACATATTTAACATCATTAGTCAAACACTTCTACTCTCACTTGGCCCACGCCACCCTTCATACCAATTGCTTGCTTAGTAGCCACAGTCAGATCAGCCACGCGGCGGCCATAACGTGCGTGATAGAAACCGCCGGTATCAGTGATGCGCGCGTTGACCGATTGACCAGTTGCTAAATTTGTCACTTTCGCCGTATGCCCCACCAAATGTTTTTTGTCGGCTCCAATCGCCATTGTCAGTGCCGTGTCATCCAGCGGTTGCCCGTTAGCCATCGTGCGGCTTACACCACACCCCAAACAACCCGCCCGGCTGTAATAGCTAGCTTCACCCTCCAACACCACAGATAAATCCGTGGTAGGCAGGGCCGGAGAAACGTATGCCAGCCGACGCGGCGCCGACCACTGCCCCGGTGTTGTTGCGACCGGTGGGTATGCTACCACAGACCCTTTAGTCCGCTGTGAGTAATCTGGCTCATTCAGAGTCACCGCTGCCAGCAACTTCTGTGACGGAGAGTTAGCCAGGGACGCCTCAAATGCTAGCGCTTGCGGCGGGAAGGTGGATATTGTCACTGCCAACATCGCCAGGCTGGCTAAACGGGCCTTTTTAGTTAAGCTTTTAACCACTTTAGATGGCATTTAGAGGGGTATTAAGGCTTATAAAAAAAGCCTGGCAAAATATCTCTTTTGCCAGACTAAAACCGGCTACCTTAGCACAAACTTCAAATTATGTCAAGACATGTTTTTAACGCCTGTCAACTAACATATTTATGCTATAATCCCCTTTAAAGATCACTCCCTAAACAATTATTTTTCTATGAAATTAATATACTTATTAATATTCTTATTAACTCTTAGCTTCGCCTTTCCTGCTTATGCCCAGGCAGACAATCTCGAAGAGGAAGCGCAAGTTACCGCCACCGACTTTTCAGACGAAGGCTTGGGCGACGATGATTTGACAACCGATCTGGCAGCAGAGGCTCTGCCTACCACCGACGTCGCTTCCTACTGGTGGGAGAATCTCCGCGGCAATGTTATCAGCGTGTTCACTTTCAACGCCGAAAAGAAAGCCGCCCAAATGCGCCTGCGTCTGCACCGTCTGGATCGCAAGCTGGCCGCTTGCGCTGAAGTTGGCGACCCGGAGTGTGCCGCCAAAATTGAACAACGAATTCAAGCTCTGCAAGAGCGCACCGAGCGTTACATTGCCAAAAGACAGGAACTGCGCGAGCAGCACCTGCAACGGTTTGAAGAATGGCGTGCCAAGCGCGTCGCCAGGGCACAAGAGCTGCGCCAACGCGCCGCCGCACGCCAAAGTCAGCAGCAGGAACTACTCCAACAACGCCAGCAAAACCGGCAACAGGCCATCGAAAATCGCCAGCAAAACAGACAAAGCACCATCGAACAGCGCCAACAAAACCGCGAGCAACTCATTGAGCTGCGCAGCCAGAATCTCAAAGGCAAACTAGATGCTACTCGCCAGCAAGTCGGAGAACACCAGCAAAACCTCCGCGACCTAGAGGCAGAAAACTAGAAAAAATCGGAAAGTCTAATTTTAGAGCGGGTGAGCGGAATTGAACCGCCATCTCTACCTTGGCAAGGTAGTATAATAGCCACTATACGACACCCGCCTACGCTTCACTTCGTTCAGCTTCGGCGGGCAAGCCCGCCAAGTGCCAAACTCCAGTCTTCGACATCAACAGCAGGGTTTACCATGAGCGGAGTCGAAGAGTGCCGCGGGTCAGAATTGAACTGACGACGCCAGCCTCTTCAGGGCTGCGCTCTACCACTGAGCTACCGCGGCAAATTTATTCAGTTGTACTAAAGAACATAGCAGACCAGATAGGTTTTTCAACCCGTGGGCGGTGAGGGATTTGAACCCCCGACCTTTGCGATGTAAACGCACTGCTCTACCACTGAGCTAACCGCCCTTGCTGCCGGATTATATCTATTCTACCATTCACTGCCAAGCTCACTTGGTAATTATCCTTTAGGAAAAGTGGGTACAAACTGACAGCGTAAATCGATACATTTCACCTCCTGGGGCGGACACGGCATTGAGCATACCCCCCCCTGGTAACTGCGGCAGCGGTCCAAACGTTCCGCCTCGTACTGCCCCAAATAGGATTTATTAATCGGAGTACCGCAAGAGCAAAAATCGCAGGACTGATCGAAAGTCATACAGTCATCATCTACCTGACACACCGAACGAAGGGCAGAAACTGTTTCTAATGGTGACACCAACGGACCTTCTGTTACTTGCAAGTCTTCCAGCCTAGAAGAAACCCAGCCCTTATAAGGACCACTAGGAGGGCAAACCTCTTCTGGTGTCCTTCCTCTAGGAACGTAGTCACACATCTCGAATTTACAAGATCCGGCTGTTGCCTCCTCGCATTCTTCTTGCGAGCTAAAAACATTCTGCTGGGCAGGTTCCAAGGGTACTAGCACGTATTGACGTAATGCCAGATATACAATAGCTACCAGAAGAATCACCCCTACCACCAATAAAGCCATTAACATCAATCCCAGCTTCATAAATATAATAATAGCATAGTTGCCTGGACGCTCCTGCCCTTAGATTCGCTTCGCTCGCTCCGGGTAACTTCCTAAAGAAGTGTTTACACCGAGTGAGCCCCGCGGATGCGGGGCGAGTCGAAGTGCGGACGAGAGGATTTGAACCTCCACGGGCTAGTGCCCAACAGCCCCTCAAGCTGTAGCGTCTACCGGGTTCCGCCACGTCCGCGCTTTGCCCACCGAAGCCTCGTGCGAAGGTGGGTAATCAAGAGAATACTTTACCTCTTTTACATTTTCAAGCAGTCCGAATTGCCAATTCATCTATCATTCAAGTGCGCAGCGGCTGTCTAAGCACCTCACACCACCATAATAAACCATATCACACTGAATTTGAGGCTCTTCAGTTGCCTCGTCATATGATTGGCAAGCACCAATCTTCTGTTGTCCATAACTGCTCTTATGTTGCTTATTTATCGCCGCCGCTTTACAATCTCCGCAGTCGCCGTATACCCACATACAATCATTATCTACCTCGCATTTCTTCATGCTATCGGGTATTACCACCTGACCATATTCATTCACAGACAAAGAGTCTGCTGCCCCACTTGTAATCGGAACAGCTGTATTGCTTACCTCATTAACACCAGGGCTAGCCAATGGTTGTCCAGTCGAATCTGTGCGCATCGTATTTAATACTGGGACAAAAGAAAAATATCCCAGCAATAATAGTAATAGCAATGCCAATAACACTACCGCAAACACTAGTCCCACGGTCGCCTTCGTCATGCCCAAATTATACCACTTTCCCCCGATTTTAAAACAACGCCCCTTGCTTATCTGGTATAACTTCAGTAGTAACCTTGTCTTCATCACCGACTGCTCCACCGGCCTCAATCAACTCCAGTACTTTAGGAATTTTAGCGAAATCGGCTAGAAGGATCGGCCTTAAGTCCCCCCGGTAGAGTGCTGCTGCCGGATGGTACATCGGCATTATTACCCGGCCGCCCCGGCGCTTAGGCTGTCCGTGGATCTTTGATATCGACAAGTTCTCGCCCAAAAAATGAGCCAGCGAGTATCGTCCCAGCGTCACAATTAACTTAGGGTCTATAATAGCTACCTGCTGATCCAGCCAGGGAGCGTACGCCTCAATCTCCGGCGGTAGCGGGTCGCGATTACCCGGTGCTCGGTGCTTTATCATATTAGCAATGTACACATCCTCCCGCCTGTAGCCGATTGATTCAATTAGCTCATTCAGAAACTTTCCGGCCGCCCCCACGAACGGCCGTCCCTGCTCGTCCTCGTCTTTCCCTGGTCCCTCTCCCACAAACAAAATATCGGCATCAGGGTTGCCCTCCCCCGGCACATCGTTAGTAGCCACAGACTTAAGAGGAAGGTCTTTACGCCTCCACTTGGCATTAAGTTTTTCTAGTGCCTGTTGTTTTTCTTTTTTCGTCACAACATACATCTTACAACATTTAAAAACCCCTCCCAACCTCCCCTTATCAGGGGAGGCGTTAGTAACAGCAGGGATAAATGCCCCCCTTGATAAAGGGGGGCTAGGGAGGATTTTATCTTCTCCACTGTTTTAGAAATCTAAGGTCATCATGGACCCCCTTATCATGCTTCGTCTCCAGTATAAAATTCACCTTCTGAAAATCCTTATGTGCCAGTAGGGCGCGAAAACCCTGACTGCCAATTTTGCCTTTTCCAATATGCTCGTGCCAGTCCTTACGTTCACCCCACCCCGCTTTAGAATCATTCACATGCACCAACTTAAGCTGTGAGAGTCCCACAATGTTTCTGAATTGCCTCATAGTATCGTTGAGCGTCACTGCGTCTCTCATGTCATACCCCGAGGCAAACATATGGCAGGTGTCCAAACATATATGTACGTCGCGTCGTCCCAGTTCCTTGAGAACATACTGAAGTTCGTCAAAAGTATGCCCGATTATCGCCCCGGCGCCCGCCGCAATCTCCAGCAGTAATTCGGTGGAATATTTTTCATTCCCTTTGTAAATTTCCTTCAACCCCACCGCCACTTGCTTTAGGACTTCATTAGTAAAAAGTTGGCTAGGGGGGATTTCCCAGTCCCGCGCACTACCCAAATGAGTAACTACATACTTCACCCCTAATTGGCTGCCTCGCTTCAGCTCCTCTCTCACAATATGAGGAGCTGCCGCCGCCAAACTCTTTTTCTTAGAGGCAAAATTAATGTAGTACGGCGTGTGAATGTAACTCTCCAGCTCGTAGCGCTTGCATCGCGCCCGAAAATCATTAGCCTGCTCGCTGGATATAGTAGGCGCTCCCCCTCCCCGCGGGCTGCGCGAGAAAAACTGAAAACACTCTGCCTTAAGCGATCGTGCCCTCCCCGGCGCATTTTCCACCCCCCCCGCTGCCGATACATGTAATCCTACTTGTTGATACTTCATGATAATTGTACAATAAGCTACTCTACGTTCCCTAACAATAAGGAGTGTAGCCATGAGCCAAAGGGTTGTGCGAAACATCTCGGTTATCACTCTATCCACCTTGTTTTTCTTCTTTATTGCCCCTAGCCACATCCCCTGCCAGCTACAAATGCTCTCTCTGTTTATTCTAGCTATCCTCACCACTGTTATTGTCACCGGCGTGGCCCTTTTAACTGCTAAATAACCAAAGCACCTTCTTAACCTCCCTCCGGGCGGTTATTTTTTTCTACCTCGCCCGTGAGTCCGCCCTCAACTCTCTTATTACGTTCACCTTTATCTCGCCCGGGTATTTAAGCTCCTGCTCTATTTGTCTGGCAATATCTTGCGCTAGCTTTATTGTCTTTAAGTCATCAACTGCCTTTGGCTCCACAAATACGCGTACCTCCCGTCCCGCGTAAATAGCATATGCCTTCTTTACTCCCTCATAGCTAGTAGCAATGTTCTCCAAATCTTCCATGCGTTTAATATAGTTTTCGGCCGTATCGCGCCGTGCCCCCGGCCGCGCCGCCGAAATAGCGTCGGCCACCTGCACAATCAACGCCTCCACCGTCTCATAGGGAGGGTCTTCATGGTGAGCCGCCGCGGCACGAATAATCCGCTCATCAATACCGAACTTCTTTAAAATTTTCTCCCCAATTTCCACGTGATCTCCCTCAACCTCGTGGTCAACGGCTTTACCAATATCGTGCAAAAGCGTTGCTTTCTTAGCCACGTTCACATCCGCTCCCAGCTCTTGTGCTAGCATGGTCGCGATATGAGTTGCTTCCCAACTATGCTTGAGAATATTTTGCCGATAGCTGGTCCGGTATTTCAATCGGCCCAGTAGCTGCACTAGTTGCTCCGGCCAGTCTACTATGCCCAAGTCATACACCACCGCCTCGCCGGCTTCCCGAATATCGTCGTTAATTTTATTTTTGGCCTCCTCTACTACCTCCTCAATCCTGCCCGGGTGGATACGCCCGTCAGCCAGCAGGCGCTCCAAGGCCGTCTTGGCCACTTGCCGGCGGATAGGCGAGAAACCAGAGATCATTATCGAATTCGGTGTCTCATCAACCACCACCTCACAGCCCGTCAACCGTTCTAGGTGCTGTATATTGCGTCCCTCCTTGCCAATCACCCGGCCGATTAAGTTCTCATCCTCCACGTGCACGTGGCTGGTTGTTGTCTCCGAAACGTGCGACGCCGCATAACGCTGAATCACCGTCGATAAGATATTACGCGCCGTATCCTCCAGCTGTTTCTCACCTTCTTTCTCCAACTTGCGGATTCTCTGCACAATTAATTCCTTAGTACGCTGCTCCGCCAACTCCAACATCCTTTTTTCCGCCTGGGCGCTGCTCAACCCCGCAATCTCCGTCAGCTTTTCCTGCTCCTCCTCTTGCAGCTTCTCTAAAAGTTCCCGCGCGTCTGCCAGCGCCGCCTCCTTTTTCTGTGTAGCCGCTTCCTTTTTCTCATACTCGGTTAGTTTGTCACCCAGCGTATCTTCCCGGTCAGCCACGCGCTTCTCCAAATCAAGCAGCTGCTGGCGCCGCTTATCAAGCTCCCCCTCGGCCTTGTCTCTAATCTCCCGCGCCTGCCTCTCCGCTCGCTCGCGCAAGTGGGCCACTTTCTCCTTAGCTTGCGCCAGCTTATGTTCTATTTTGTGTTCGAGCGATTGTCGAGACCTTATCCCTAATTGTTTACGCAGCAGATACCCCGCTGCCACCCCCAGACCAGCCGCGACCAGCACGGCCGCCATAGTCGCAAATTCCATAGTTCAATACTCCTTATAAGTTCCATATTTAATTGATTAAAACTTGAGGCAGCCCGTCTAACCTGCCACCCTCGCTGTCTGCTTGCCCGCCTTCGCCATCTGCTTGATAGACTCCGAAAGTACAATTTGGTCAACGATACCATAAGCTCGAGCCTCCTCTGCCGACATATAATAATCACGATCTGTATCTTCTTCCACTTGTTTTAAGGATTGTTTTGTGTGATGCGCCAAAATCATGTTCAAACGCTCCTTAATCTTCAAAATATGCCTGGCGTTAATTTCTATGTCGGACGCCTGTCCTTCAGTCCCCCCCATTACCTGATGGATCATTACCTCGGCATTAGGCAATATCAAGCGTTTGCCCTCCGCCCCTCCTGCCAGCAACGTTGCTGCCATGCTCGCCGCCACACCCACACAGATTGTCGACACATCCGGTTGGATGTACTGCATAGTGTCGTACACAGCCAAACCGGCTGTCACCACACCGCCAGGCGAGTTTAAATATAATTTTATTTCTCTTTTTGGATCTTCGTGTTCCAGGAAAACGAGCTGGGCGATCACCACATTTGCCACCTCGTCCGTAATCGGACCGCCGATGAAAATGATTCGCTCTTTAAGCAAGCGCGAGTAGATATCGTACGCCCGCTCTCCAAACTGCGTTTTCTCAAGAACAGTCGGTATTAAGTAAGTCATACCTTCACTATACCTATTTTTTCACGGATTACTAGTTACCAGTTACTAGTTACTAGTTTTTACCGTCGCCATCTCTTCCAAACGTTCTAGTGCCTTCTGGTTCCGCAGCATAAAACTAATATTTTCTTTTAACTCCCCCGCATCAATTTTCCTATTTGCTTTCTCCGGCGATGCGAACCGCTTTAAATAATCGTCAACTTTCTCTGTTATTTCCGCTTCTGCCACTTCAATATTCTGCTGTGTAGAAAAAGCTCTCAAGGCCAAGCCAACTTTAACTGACCGTTCCGCGCTTTTTCGCATTCCGGCTCGTACCTCTTCCAGCTTCTTGCCCTTAGTTGCCAAATACTCTTCCAGTGTCTTTTGCTGCCAGGTTAACATTTGCCTAAGCTCCTCGATCATCCGATCGATTTCCTTATCAATTAACACGTCATGAATGTGCGTAAACTGTGCTACCCCCACTAATTTTTCTGCCAGCTCCCCGCGCCAGCGATCTCGCTCTTTATGTTCTTTCTCCCGGATCAAGTTGCTCTTCAAGGCATATTTGAGTGCCGCCAAGTCCTTAAATTTCCCTAATTTTCTTGCCAACTCGTCGTTAATTTCTGGCACCACTTGCTTCTGTACCTCGTGCGCCAGCACCTTAGCATGTGCCTTCTTACCGCGCAGTGCTTTCTTAGCAAAGTCTTCCGGGAACTCCATATCGAACTCTCGCGCCTCCCCCGCCTTAATGCCTATTAAATTCTCCTCAAAGCCAAACACGAAGTGTCCTTCTCCCAAATGCACTGGATGGTTTTTACTCTCACCCCCTTCCATAACTGCCCCTCCCATCAGCACCTTAAAATCAACCGTTACCGTGTCTCCTTTTTGTGCCGGGCGCGCTACGGGAAGGTAGTTGCTGCGCGTCTTAGCCAGGAAGTTAAGCTCTTTCTCTACATCCTCGTCAGATACATTAATAACTTTTTTCTCCACCGTGATAGCGTTAACATCTCCCAGCGTAACCTCCGGCAACACCGCCACCTTGGCCGTAAACGCTAGTCCCTCCTCTCTGCCTAACTTGTCCACCGTAATGCTCGGGCGGGCGATGGCGTCAATATTATTATCAAGCACTGCTTGCACAAAAAAGTGCGGCACCGCCTTCTCTCCTGCCTCGTTCAGCAGCCGCTGCTCACCAAAAGCTTCCACCACCACATTCACTGGCGCCTTCCCCGGCCTAAACCCTTTCAGCCCTTTTTCCCTCGACAACTTCTCCGCCGCCCTTTTGATATATGGCGCGAGCTCTTCCCCCCTAACGGCAATCTTCAACTCCGCCTCCGACTTTTCTCTGTCTTGCTTTACTTCCACTTCCATATGTTGGCTCTGGTTCCGCCCTCGCTTCTACCTCTTGTTTTTCTTCCTCTTCTCCCGCCTTAACTATGTCAATCCGCCAGCCAGTCAACTTAGCCGCCAACCGCACGTTCTGTCCTCGCTTGCCTATGGCCAGGCTCAACTGATATTCTTCCACGTGAGCCACCGCCCGTTTTTCCCGATCGAAAATATCGACTGCCACTACCCGGGCTGGAGACAACGCGTTAGCAATATAGCGTGCCGTATCTTCATCCCACTGGATGATGTCAATTTTTTCACCGGACAGTTCCGCGATAATAGTCTGAATGCGTGTCCCTCGCTGGCCGATACATGCTCCCACCGGATCAATACCTTCTTCTTTTGCCGACACCGCCACCTTCGAACGTTCCGACGGTTCTCGAGCAATGGCTTTAATCTCCACGCTGCTGGCAAAAATCTCCGGCACCTCCAGCTCAAATAACCGGCGTAGCATGCCCGGATGACTGCGTGATAGCAAAATCTCTGGATCACGGCTGTTTATATCAACCTTCACCACGTACACCCGAATTCGCTGGTTCGCCCGGTACCGCTCGCCCCGCACTTGCTCACTGGGCGGCAGGATACCCGTTGTTCGGCCAATATCGACAAACACCACGCCATTCTCGACTCGCTGCACAATGCCCGAGATAATCTCGCCTTCTTTATCTTTGTATTCCTCATACGTCGCTTCGCGTTCTGCTTCGCGAATCCGTTGAATAATTACTTGCTTAGCCGTCTGCGCCGCCACTCGTCCGTAGTTAGGATCATCCGGCGTCACGTCCTCCACGTACTCTTTGCCAATTTCAGCTTCCGCGTCTTTTCTCTTTGCCTCCTCCAGCGTCAACTGCGCCGCCGGATTTTCCACTCCTTCTTCCTCCGGCGATACCTCCACCACCGTCATTACTCTATACACTCGGGCGCTGCCATCTTCCTCGTTAAATTCCGCCCGGATGTCCTGCCCCCGCTCCCCATAATCTTTGCGATACGCCGCCGCCAGCGCTGCTTCAATAGTCTCCAGCACCTTTTCTTTACTGATGCCTTTCTCCGACACAATCTGGTCAATAGCCGCAGCAAATGATGGTTGTTCGTCTGTCATAGCTATTTAGTTGTTATGAAATTGCTATTAAGCTTTAAAAAATCCTGCGGTCTCGCCGCAGAACCTGATGACCATAAGATATCAAAAATCAAAGCCTGTTGTCAAACAGCCTCAAACGCGTATTCTATATGCTCCACCTCTGGCTCTGGCTCCCTCATCACAATCGACACTACATCAAATCGCACATCTCCCCACCACTTCTCTCGCTGCTGGTAATACTGCGCAGTACGAATCAGCTTACGTTGTTTTTCCCGTGCTACCGTCTCCATCCCCAAACCATAGCTTGTTGGTGCCCGCGTGCGCACTTCCACAAACACCCTGGTTGAGCCAGCTTGCATGATAAGATCCACCTCGCCAAATTTACACGACCAATTGGCAGCAATAAAAACAAACCCCTTTCCCTCCAAATATCCGCGGGCTATTTGCTCACCTCGCTGGCCAATTGTTTGTGCTGCGGTATTACCCATCCCTGGAAGCGAATAAATAGTTTTCTCATATCTATTATCACTATCGTCACCAGAGCCGCCACAATAATCAGTGCCCAATCCGCCAGGCTCAAGGATACCGTTCCAAAAAACCGCTGCAGGCCTGGCACGTACACGGCCGACACTTGCAAACTAGCCGATATTATTAGAGACACTGGTACCCATAGATTTCCCCAGAACCCACGCCTAAAAATTGATTCATTAAGTGAGCGGAAGCTCCACATGGAAAGTAGAGAAACAATCGAGATAAATGTAAATGCCATCGTGCGCGCATAGGCCAAATCAACCGCCAGATAAGTCAGCATGTACCAGTACACACCGGCAGTGGCTAACGTCACTGCCGCACCCGTGAACACAATATGCCACAGCAGCTGTTGGCCCAGCAGGGGGTCGCTCGGATCCTCCGGTGGCCGCTTCATTACCCCGCGCTCGGCTGGTTCCAGAGCCAAGGCGACATCAGAAGTGCCGTCCGTCACCAGGTTCACCCATAAGATCTGCGCTGGCAAAAGCGGCAATGGCATGCCAATCAGTAAACTCACAAAGAAAATTGCCACTTCAGCCGCATTGGTCGCCAACAGAAAACCCATCACCTTGCGCAAGTTATCTCGTACTACTCGCCCTTCGCGAATAGCCTCCACAATTGTACTGAAACTATCATCCAGTAGCACCAGATCCGCCGCCTCCTTGGCAATGTCTTGGCCTGATCCCATAGCCACGCCAACATCAGCCGCCTTGAGCGCCACCGCGTCGTTTATTCCATCTCCTGTCATAGCCACTACCTGGCCGCGTGCTTTCAGCGCCCGCACAATGCGCTGTTTGTCCAAAGGCGTAACGCGCGCGAAGATGGCGGTCTGTTCCACCACCTCCTGGAGTTCTGGGTCTGACAATCGTTGCAAATCCTCCCCGGTGATTATCGTTTCTTCTTTTGTCATAATACCAACTTCCCGCGCCACCACCCGCGCCGTCTCTGCGTGATCGCCCGTCACCAGCTTAACAGCTATTCCTGCTCCCCTTGTCTCGCGTATAACGCCCCGTACGTCCTGTCGTATCGGGTCGTTAATAGTCAGCACCCCTAAGAACAATAAGTCCTGTACGTCATCATGGGTGATCTCACGCGCCGTTACGTTCCGGCGCACCGCCACCGCCATTAGACGCCATCCTTGCTCGGCTGCCGCCGTCATTTTTTCTGTTATCTTAAAGCGGCGCGCGGACGTTAACGCCACCACTTCACTTGCTTTGTTCAAAGCTTTCGAGCTGCGCTCCAACAATATTTCCGGGGCGCCCGTCACAAACAAGTAGCGGGCAGACCGAGTCGGGTGATCATGTAGAGAAGCGCGGTATTTCCAGCGCGGATTAAAACTTATGGCATCTCGCAGCTTCCACTGCCCTCTAAGCTCACTCTGCCGCAGCCCGCAGCGCTCCACAAATGACAGCGCCGCCCTTTCCGTGGCTGACCCTATATATGCTATCTTCCCCCCTTTTTCACCGCCGACTATACGGTGAGCATCTGATGCCAACGCTAAACCAATCAATGCCAACTGTTGTAGCGCTTCTCGTACGGGCGTTAAGACGGTTATTCTGGCGCCTTGTAAAAAATCTAGACTTTCGGCCTGCATCACGCCTTGTGTTAACGTCCCTGTCTTATCAGTGCAAATAACTGTTGCCGCCCCCAATGTTTCACCCGCTCTTAGCTCCCGCACCGCGCCCTTGTGTCTCAATATACGTGTTACCCCTACCGTCAAAACAATAGTCAAAATAAGTGTCAGGTCTTCCGGAATGGCGCTGACCACTAATGTTATCGCCGTCAACGCTGTTTCAACCAAACTTTGTCCCAATACCAGCCCCGTCACTGACAACAAGATCACAATTGCCACCACCGCCACTCCTATTTGCCTGCCCACGCTTTGCAGTTTGCGTGTCAGGGGCGAGGGCGAAGGTTTCGTCGTTTTCAGCACCTGGGCAATTTTTCCCAGTTCAGTTCGTGCCCCCGTGGCCACTACCACTCCCGTTCCCGAGCCGGCCCCAATGGACGTGCCCATAAAAACCATGTTGCGTCGGTTGGCAACTGGCGTACGGCTAGTGAGTCTTGCCGGCATTTTCAACACATCATCAGACTCCCCCGTCAAGGCTGCTTCCCCCACCCTCAAGCCGGACGTATAAATAAGACGAGCATCAGCCGCCACGCGCTCCCCAGCGCGCCATTCAATAATATCTCCCTCCACTAACTCCTGGCTCGGTATTTGTCGCCTGCGGCCTTCTCGTACCACAGTAGCCACCGGCTGTACCTGCTCTCGCAGTTTTTCCAAAATACGCTCCGTCCGCCACATTTGAGCAAAATACATACAGCCATCTAGTAAAATGGCCGCACCGATAATTAGCGCATCGCCGAGACGACCAAATACTATCGACACCAAAGCCGCTCCTACTAATACCAGTACTAGTGCGTCACTCAAACGTTCCGCAAACAACCACAGCGGATGACGTCTCTGTCCTTTTGCTATCACATTTGCACCCATCTGCCTGCGGCGCCTACGCACTTCAGCACTACCCAAGCCTTGCTCGGCTTGCACCCTAAGTTGTTGGAGCACTTTCGGAACAGCGCTCAAGTACGCTTCCTCCACCATATGTGCCATTTAGTGTACTACACGGTTTGGCATTCTATGTAATATGACAATCAGTGTCGTCAGTAGCAATAACATTGGCGTCAGTTGTGTTACCATATAATGGTCAAATAAAACTAACGGCATAACTCCCAGTAGCCACCACCACTCGTTTCTATAAAATATTGACAGCAAGCCCACCACCGCGACCGTTAGCGACACAGTAAAAGCCACACCTAATTCGGCCGTCACGAGCAGCGGCACGCTATGAACATAGTCTATCTGCCAGGGCCTGTAGGTGATGCCCTGCTCATCCAAGTAAGCCTTTAGCTTCTCCGGATATTTTCCCCATCCCATTCCTTGCCACCATTGCTGTTTAGCAATCAATGCTATTGACCAACCAGTACCAACTATACGCTCGTTAATCGCCCTATCCTCAATATCATTTAAGCGTGCTACTAACAAAGGCATGAATATCAAAACTAGCAATATCAGCAACCCAAAACACTTCCACGCTAACCATTGCCTTGGCCATGACAAGTAACATGCCAGTATTAATAATATGAAACCAGATGATAAGTAAGCCGTTCTTGAAAATGAAACCATTATCCCCAATAATAGTAATCCTAATATTGGCCACAAGAAACTATTGTGTAACATTGAGACTTTTTTCTCTTTTGTCATCCACACAGCCACTAGTAACAACCCAAAAGAAAGCCCACCACCCAGACTATTAGCATGTGGATACGGCCCATAAGCCCTTACTAACTTTTCTGATCCAATTGCAAACTTTGCTACTCCCGCATCTTCAACACTAATACGCGTTTCACCCAATAGATATAATCCTAAGTCACGCTGCATTATAAATTGAGCAATACCCCATTGTGCGTGCATTACTAACGCTAATATTATGACTATACTTAAAACCTTCGATCCCCTCCTATCTACTAAAAGTTTTGTCATCAGCAACCAAAGCACTGCCAATGCAAGTTGCTCATTCGCGCTCCATAACTCATTTAGGGGAGACACCACAAAAAGCACCCCCATTATGCTGAACAAAATATTTATCTTTTGCCTGCGGCCACTCTCATTTACCATCATCCTATCACTATACCATTATAGATTTTCTCCCGGTATTATGGTATAAGTTTACTACCTCCCGGGCCCATAGCTCAGTTGGCAGAGCGCATCGATGGCATCGATGAGGTCAGCGGTTCAAGCCCGCTTGGGTCCACTCTTCGACTCCTCGCTTCACTCGTCGCTCAGAGTAAACTTCTAGCGATGAACGCTGAGCGGAGGTTTCATTTGCATATTTTAATAAGGAGTCGAAGAACCCTGAGCGAGCCTCGAACTTGTCGAAGGGAAGTCGAAGGGCCGTTAGCTCAGTTGGCAGAGCGCATGCATCGCACGCATGAGGTCGCCGGTTCGAATCCGGCACGGTCCACCGGGGTGTAGCGCAGCGGTAGCGCGCATCGTTCGGGACGATGAGGCCCCGAGTTCGAATCTCGGCACCCCGACAACATAAATTAAAAATTGACAATCAAATTTGGACTGTCGGATGAGAAACAATCAATCTTCTTTACTTTTTTTATTTTTCTTTTCTTCTTTTCGCAAACTTAAACCCAACCTATGCTCATCTGGCTCTAACGAGATAATTTTAAATTTTTTATATTCACCTACTTTTAGCACTAACGAAGGATCCTGTTGGGCATTATCTGGTAATTCAGATACATGAATAAGCCCATGAATATCATCATCTAATTTAACAAATCCTCCAAAAGGCGTTACTTTTATAATTTCAGCTTTTATGTCACTGCCAATCTCATATTTATCTTTTACGTGTTTCCAAGGATCATCCTGTAATTGCTTAATTGATAGTGATATCCGTAATCCATCAACACTAATAATTTTAGCTTTTATTGTTTCGCCTAACGAAACAAAATCCAACGGGTTATCAATTCGCTGCCAAGCTAACTCTGATATGTGAACCAATCCCTCTAATTCATTGCCATCAATGTTAAATCTGACAAATATACCAAACTCAACCACACCACTTACTGTTCCCTCAACTACATCACCCTCTTTAATATTTTTAAGTACGTTGCTTAACTCATCACTAAGCGCTGCCTTTTCAGATACAATTAATTTTTCACTATTTTGATCAGCAGCAATAACCTTAACCTTAAATTGCTTACCAACATATTCCTTAAGTCGTACCAGTATTTTTGTTTTATCCCCCCCGTCTACCCTAGGGTAATGATCCTGCGCTAACTGCGATACCGGCAAGAAGCCCGTTACACCCTGGACCCTAACTATAAGGCCACCTTTATTAGCATCCAATATCTCAGTCTCAATAATGTCCCCACTTTCAAGCTTTCGCCTTAGCTCCTCCCAGCTGCGTTCTCTAGTAGCAGACCTAAGAGATAACTCAATGTAATCATCCTCATTATCATATTTTTGTACCGTGGCCTGAACTTCGTCTCCTAAATTTGCGTTCTTGAATGTATCAATATCATCAAATAAATCGCGTCCATATATAATACCAATTCCCAATAACCCTAAATCAACATATAATGCATTTCTAGCCTTATCTATAATTTTCCCACTTACTATTTCACCAATTGCCGGAACATTTATCATATCCTCCCTTTGTCCAATCAAATTGGCCATCAAACTATCATCCTTTTCTACCTTCGTTACTGTATTCATATAAATCACATAATGCCACAGGATGACAATTAGAGCAAATTAAACTAAAATATTGTTTATGAATATAACCTGGCACGGACAACACACCCTGAAAATAGTCACTCACGGTATAACAATTGTCCTAGATCCTCATCCTCCCCAAAAAAACATCCCTTCCTTTCGAGCTAAAGCCGATATTGTTTCACTCTCCAGCCCTTCCGCTAAAGAAATGTCGCATCTTAGTTGCATTCAAGGGTCGCCTACTATCATTGATACGCCTGGCGAATACTCTCTTGGTGGCCTAACTTTATATGCCCAAGGCTGGCGTCATACCGACGGCAGTGAACGCAGTTTTCAACGTTGGCGCATCGAAGACGTCGTTCTTCTTCATTTAGGTGCCTTAACTAGAAGACTCACCACCGAAGAGTTGCAATTATTAGAACAAATACCCATTGATGTTCTTTTTCTCCCTATCAATGGTTCAAACAGTCTATCTCCACAACTAGCTTCAGAATTACTCACCATCATTGAACCCCACCTTGTCATACCCACTAATTACACAACCATAACCGCCTTTGCCAAAGCCATGGGTATAAATCCTAGAAATAAACAGCCAAAACTAACTATTAACAATCATAGTCTAACCCGCGAGGGGCTAGCCACGGTCATACTTTCGCCGTAAACTATAAAGTGAAACATATATATATTTTCTATGCCATTCCGAAAAACACATTATCGCCTGGAACAATTACGTCAACAGCCGGAGGATGTACGGCTGCGCGCTGCCCTGACAATTACTATTGGTATCGGCATCTTGTTGGTTTTTATTACCTTAGCTATTTTGCTGCCTATACAGCTTTACTTGACCTAACATCTAATTGATATGACCAAGAAAACTATCGCTAAAAGTCAAAATTCAGCAGCGATAGGAAACGTTGTTTCCCAAGAAATTACTGATGAAATCCAGCAAAGCTATTTAGATTACGCCATGAGCGTGATCGTGACTCGTGCCTTGCCCGACGTTCGTGATGGTCTAAAGCCAGTCGCCAGACGAATCCTATACTCAATGTGGCAACAGGGACTCCGTTCCACAGCCAAGTTTCGCAAATCTGCCAATGTTGTTGGCGATGTCCTTGGTAAATATCATCCCCACGGTGACATAGCTGTCTATGACGCCTTAGCTCGTCTCACCCAAGAATTCTCTCTGCGTTATCAACTTATTGAAGGTCAGGGCAATTGGGGGAGTATCGATGGCGATGCGCCGGCCGCTATGCGTTACACGGAAGCTAGGTTAGCCAAACTGTCTGACGACATCATGCAAGACATCACCAAGGAAACTGTCAATTTTGTTCCCAACTATGATGGCACGCGTACTGAACCGGTCGTACTGCCCGCCAGTCTGCCCCAGTTCCTTATCAACGGCACTCTCGGCATAGCAGTCGGCATGGCTACCAACGTGCCTCCTCACAACCTTGGCGAAGTTTGCGACGCTGCTGTTCATTTAATTGACCACCCCGGTGCCACCGTTGAGGACCTGCTGCAGTTTGTTCAGGGACCAGATTTTCCTACTGGTGCCGCTATCTATGATAGGCAGGAAATTCTTCAGGCTTACGCCACCGGTAAGGGGAGTATTGTTACCCGTGCTCTGGCTGATATAGAAGAAGAAAAAACCGGTTCCTATCGCATAATCATCCGAGCCATTCCTTACCTCGTAAATAAAGCAACCCTTATCACTAAAATTGCCGAGGCGGTTAAAAGCAAACGCCTGGACGGCATCAGAGATTTGCGTGACGAGTCCGACCGAGACGGCCTTCGCGTTGTTATTGAGCTCAAAAAAGACGCTTTTCCCAAGAAAGTACTCAATCGACTTTTTGCTACTACCGATCTGCAAAAAACCTTTCACGTTAACATGCTGGCCCTGGTCGACAGCGGCCAGCAACCCAAAGTACTCACCCTTAAAGAAGCCCTGGAAGAACATATCAAACATCGTCAGGAGATTGTCACTCGCCGTACCACCTTTGACCTTAGATGCGCCAAAGAGCGTGCCCACATATTAGCCGGCCTAAGCCAGGCTCTCGACCACATCAATGAAGTTATAGCCACCATTAAAAAATCGCGTACTCGGGAAACCGCCCACGCCAACTTGCGTGAAGCGTTCAAACTCTCCGCCGCCCAAGCCACCGCTATTCTCGAGATGCGCCTCCAGACCCTGGCTGGCCTCGAGCGCCAAAAGATCGAAGACGAGCTGTGTGCCAAGAGAGCCCTCATCAAAGAACTTTCTGCCATCCTCCGCGATTCAAAAAAGATAATGAACATCATTAAGGACGAATATCAGCATCTTAAAGAGGCCTACGGCGATGCCCGCCGCACGCGCGTCTTCAGCCAACCCATCACCGAATTCGTTCCTGAGGACCTGGTGCCAGACGAACCCACCATCATTACTATTACTCGCGGTGGCTATATTAAGCGCTTGGCCACTGACACTTATCGTGTCCAGCACCGGGGCGGCAAGGGCGTGCGCGGCATGGCCACCAAAGAAGAGGACATTGTTGACATCTTCCTGGCTACCACTACGCACAAAGAGCTTCTCTTCTTTACCAACCAAGGCCGGGTCTTCGCTCTGCGCGCTTACGAGATTCCCGCCACCACCCGGGCTGCCAAAGGTCAGGCCCTCCCCAATTTTCTTGAATTGGCTGCCGGTGAGCGTGTCACCGCCATCCAAGCTCTTCCCGCCAAAGACGAAGCCAGTAAGTTTTTAGTCATGAGCACCAAGGGAGGCGTCATTAAAAAAACACCTCGCGACGCCTTTACCAACATCCGACGCAGTGGCCTTAAAGCCATAAATCTTAAAGGGTCAGACACCTTAGAATGGGTCACCGCCTCCACCGGCCACGATCAAATTTTACTTGTCACCCGCGCCGGCCAGGCCATCCGTTTTTCCGAAACCAACGTGCGCCCCATGGGCCGTGCCGCCGCCGGGGTACGCGGTATGCGCCTTAAAAACAAAGATGAAGTGGTCGCCATGCACGTGGTGCCCCCAGGCGTCGCCAAGCAACAACAAGTACTAGTTATCACCGAACAAGGTTTTGGCAAGCGCACGCCCCTTGCTGCCTATCGTCTGCAGGGCCGTGGCGGCTCCGGCATTAAAACAGCTAAAGTAACTGCCAAAACTGGTCCGGTAGTCAACGCTGCCCTCATCGACAAAACCAGTCTGGCCGCCACCAACGTACTTGTCATCTCGGAAAAAGGCCAAGTCATTCGCGTCGAAGTCAGCGCCGTTTCCGAGCAGTCGCGCGACACCCAGGGCGTGAGAATCATGAGCTCCACCAGCTCCAGCGGTCGCGTCGCCGCCTTCACCACCTGGACCCAGTGATAATGTGCTAATCTAATGTTATGTCCGAAACCAGCACGGCTCCTTTCATCCGCCCCGAAAAATTTTGGCGCCAGCTTGGTCTACGCGCCAACCAAACCGTTGTCCACTTAGGCTGTGGCGCCGGTTTCTATTTAATCCCCGCCGCCAAAATCGTCGGTAAGGCTGGTCAAGTCATTGGTGTTGACATCCTTCCCGATATGCTCCAAGCAGCCGAAGGCCGTGCCCGGCGGGAAGGCGTTGACAGCATCGTCCGCACCGTCCGCTCCAACCTGGAAGGAAAGCGTGGCTCCGGTCTTGACCAGAAGATAGCCGACTGGACTCTCGTCGCCAACATCTTATACCAGGCCGACCCGGCTAAAATTCTGGGCGAAGCTGCCCGCGTCACCAAACCCGGTGGCACCATCATCGTCGTTGAGTGGGATACTATAGCCTCTCCGTTGGGCCCGCCTGTCGCCACACGCTTTGCCAAACAACAAGTGCTTGCTATCGCCGCTAAACTGAAACTCAAACTCCAAGCCGAGTTTAACCCTTCTCCTTATCACTATGGCCTACTCCTGGCGGTTTAAGTTCAGCCTCGTAAGTCTTATTCTCTTGAGCCTTGTTTCCCTCACGGCTCTAGGCTGCCAGCCTGGTAGTGGGGGTACCACCGCGCCTGGCACCGACGTCGAACTTGTCGTCTGGGGGCTCTGGTCAGAGAGCAAAGATATGGAGCCGGCCATTGCCTCTTTCCAAGAAAAGACTGGCATCAAAGTTACCTACAAGAAAATTGCCTCCGTTGCCGAATACGAAAAAAAACTCTTGTCTGCCCTGGCCGAGCGCCGCGGTCCCGATGTTTTTGTCATTCACCACACCTGGCTGACCAGCAAGCTGGGACTAATGAGCCCCGCCCCGGCGGAGGTTATTGACGAGCGCGCCCTGCGCGAAGAGTTTGTCGACGTGGTGGCCGATGACGTTATCCGCGACGGACAAATCTACGCTCTTCCCACCTCCGTCGATACCCTGGCTCTCTACTACAACAAGGACATCTTAAGCGCCGCTGGCATTGCTAATCCCCCCGGCACCTGGCTGGATTTTCAACAGGTAGTCGAAAACATCACCCGCACCACTCGCTTTGGCACTATCGCCCAAAGCGCCGTCTCTCTCGGTACGGCCGGCAATATCAACCGGGCCGCTGATATTGTTCAACTCCTTTTCCTGCAAAGCGGCCAGACTATTGTGGCTCCCGACGGCGGCAAAGCCTCTTTAGTAGGCGAGGTAGGGGAGCGTAGTCTTACTTTCTATACCGACTTCGCCAACAAATCTAAGAAGGTTTACACCTGGGACTTGCAGCAAGATTACTCCCTTGACGCTTTTGCCGAGGCGGAAACCGCCATGATGGTCAATTACTCCTATCACATTCCCACCATCCGCGCCAAAAACCCTCGCCTGCGTTTTGCTATAGCCCCTTTACCCCAAATTTCTGACAGCAAGGTAGTAAACTTTGCTTCCTTCTGGCCTTACGCTGTCTCTAACCAGTCGGGAGCGCCAACTGCCGCCTGGCAGTTTGTCCGGCACCTAACTAACGCGGAATCCACCCAGGGTCTCAACGAAGCTGCCAGCACGCCTCCCGCTCGCCGCGATGCCATAGACAACCTCAAGCGCGATCCCACCCTGGGTGTCTTTGCCGAGCAGGCCCTAACAGCCG
>Ga0214473_10002639_pt1 | contig 21994 bp, 23 predicted proteins | sample RVTome_7_FD_203509 | JGI IMG/M metagenome (GOLD analysis project Ga0214473, IMG submission 203509) | Soil microbial communities from uranium-contaminated site in the Upper Colorado River Basin, Wyoming, United States - RVT98D197 | ecosystem: Environmental > Terrestrial > Soil > Contaminated >... | reverse complement strand
CGGTCCCTATCCGTCGTGGGCGTAGGAGACTTGCGGGGAGCTGCCCCTAGTACGAGAGGACCGGGGCGGACGCACCTCTGGTGTGCCAGTTGTCGCGCCAGCGGCACGGCTGGTTAGCCACGTGCGGCAGAGATAAGCGCTGAAAGCATCTAAGTGCGAAACTCGCCCCTAGATGAGGTCTCCCACTGGGTCGACCAGGTAAGGCCCCTCGCAGACTACGAGGTTGATAGGCCGGAGGTGTACGCGTGGCAACACGTTGAGCCGACCGGTACTAATAGGCCGAGGACTTGGCTTCGCTCGCGCTCGCTATCGCAGTTCCCGAGCTCTGCTCGGGGGCCGTGCCCCCAACACCTTCCCGAGCGATCGGGAGGCGGCGTTTCGGTGGCCATAGCGGAGGGGAAACACCCGGTCCCATCCCGAACCCGGAAGTGAAGCCCTCCAGCGCCGATGGTACTGCCCGGGCAACTGGGTGGGAGAGTAGGTCGCCGCCGGGACATCTTGCAGGAAAGCCGCCCTTCGGGGCGGCTTTCCTGTTCTCGGGTCCTTCGGGTGGGCCGTCGGCTCGCACGGGGGCCGCGCGGGTAGGCTGTGTGCCATGCCGAAGGCCCTTCAGCCTCGCCCGTCCGGTCGGAGCAAACCGCGCCAGTCCCGCACCCGGGGACTCCCAGGCGACGTCGTGAGCGAGCTTCGGAGCACGGCGAGGCCGGGCAAGGCGGAGCCCGCCATCAGTCGCCTGGAGCGGGCGGTCGAGCTGCTCGATCGGGGCGACGCGCGCGGTGCTGCGAGCGAGGCGGTCAAGGCGAAGGCGCTCGCGCCGCGCTCACCCGCCGTGCGCGAGGTCCTGGGCATGGCCCTGTATCACCTCGAGAGCTACCGTGAGGCACTCTCGGAGCTGCAGGCGTACCGACGGATGTCGGGCCGGGCCGACCAGAACCACCTCATCGCGGACTGCCTCCGCGATGCCGGGCGCCCCGAGCGCGCCGTGCCGCTCGCCGAGGAGACCCTCGCCTCTCGCGCCGTGCCGCTCGCGACGAAGGCCGAAGCCGTGATCGTCGCGGCGAGTGCGCTCGCGGACATGAAGAAGTACGACCAGGCCCTCGGTCTGCTCCGCAGGGTCCGGACGAGCGACGACGTCGCCGGCCCGGAGGTGCTCCGAGTGTGGTACGTGACCGGCTCCATCCTCGAGCGGGCGGGCCGACCGCACGAGGCCGCGCGCGAGTTCGCGAAGATCGTCCGGCACGACGCAGCCGCGTTCGACGCGGCCGAACGCCTGGCTCAGCTCTCCGGCTGAGGGGCTCGAGCCTGCTCGTCTCGCAGCGCGGCCTCCCGTTCAGCGCGCTTCTTCCAGTAGCGGACGATGCCCATGGCGTTCATCCGGACGCTCGAGAGCGTCTCGAAGCGCTCGAGGTCGATCGTGGCCTCCGCGCCGGTCTCGACGTCGCGTCGGGCCTCTTCCTGGAGGAGCGCCACGATCTCATCGAGGTCGTCGGTGCGCTCGAGCGCCTCGCGCACGACCTCTGCCCAGCTCTGGGTCCGCTGGACCGCCAGGTCACAGATCCGGTCGACCTCGGCGACCGGACCGAAGTGGGAGAACAGCACCATCGACGGCCGCGCGCGCTCGCGGATCCGCTGGATGCTGCCCACCGCGAGCTCCACGTCGAAGTCGGGCGGGGGCGTGGCGGGGCGCAGGGCCCGCACGTCGGGGACGTGGATCCCGAGTGCGTCACCCGTGAACACGGCACCGGTCGCCGAGTCCACCAGTGCGACGTGATGCGACGCGTGACCCGGGGTGTCGAGCACGTCGAGCGCGCGGTCGCCCAGGCGGACGCGGTCGCCGTCGGCAAGGATGCGGATGCGCTCGGACGGCACCGGCTCGACGGGACCGAACAGCGAAGACATCTGGCGCTCCCCGTACAGCCGCGTCGCGCTCGCGACGAGCCTCGCCGGGTCCTGAAGATGCGGGGCACCTCGCTCGTGCACCCAGACGGTGGCGTTCGGGAACACGCGCGTCAGGCGCCCCACGCCGCCGGCGTGATCGAGGTGGATGTGCGTCACGAGGATGTGCGCGAGATCGTTCGGACCGACCCCCAGATGCTCGAGCCCGGCGATCACGTGCTCGGCCGAGGTCGTGGGGCCGGTCTCGACGATGGCCGGCTCGCTCGCTCCGAGCAGGTACGTGGCCGTGTAGCGCTCGCGGCCCCCGTAGAACGTGTCGATCGCCGTGAGGCCGGGCGCGACCTGGAAGATCACCGGCTCCATGCCCGAAGTCTATGGGCGCGGACCGGAACGGGGTCGATCGCACGAGAGCGGTGCAGCGCAGGCCGTCGGGCATGTCAGCGGTGGGTGGTACGGTTCGTGCGCACGGAAGGAGGAGGGCCGGATGGTGACGGTCAACGTCGTCGTGCTCGCGGGCACGGTCGCGGCGGACCCGGTCGAGCGCCGGATGCCGTCGGGTGACGAGGTCACCGAGCTCAGGCTCTCCGTTCCGGAGGCGGGGAAGCGCCTCCTCCCCCTCCCGGTTGCCGCGTGGCACCGGGACGTCGGCAAGCGGGCCCTGAAGGGCATCGCGAAGGGCGACGACGTCCTGGTCCACGGCCAGCTGGTCCGGCGTTTCTACCGGAGCGGAGCTGGAGCTCGGAGCCTCACGGAGGTGGTGGCGATGGGGATCAAGAAGCTGGAGGTGCCGGCGGACGCGTAGCCTGGCGGCTCAGGAGATGTCCCCGTCGAGCGGCCGGATGACCATGCCGCTCCGAGGCTTCGGCCAGAAGAAGGTCGATTTCTGGGGCAAGCGGTCGCCACGATCGATGACCGCGCGGATCCGCAGGGAGTTCGTCCTCGGCAGGATGTAGGCGGCGGCGGCTCCGCCGTGGCGGACGGCCTCCTCGGCCTCGACCGCGTCGTGGGTGAAGGTCAGCGCGTCGTCGCGGCCGGCGAGGGCTCCCTCGTGGAGCAGGCGGACGGTGGGGGGCTCGCCCTCGAGCCGCACCACGTGGTGGGAGAGCACCCCCTGGTCCAGGGTTACCAGCCCGTACACCAGCTCCTCGTCGTCGACGGCGTCGAGGATCTCATGCAGGTCCAGGACGTGGGCGCCGGTGTCCCCAGGGTCGCCTTCTGCCAGGATGCGGTGGTAGGGCAGGACCGGCGGATCCTCGGCCGCCGAGTCCACGAGGAGCATCATGACGCGGTCCCACGGGCCGGAGCCGTGGCGCTTGCGCATCTCGTCCCGGTAGCGCAACGACATCGTGTAGCGGTGATGCCCGTCGGCGATCATGAGGGATTCGTCGGCCAGCCACGCCTCGACGTCGGCCCTGTCCGGGTCGACCAGCCACAGCCGGTGCTCGACCCCCGCCTCGTCGGTCGTCTCGGCGTCAGCGGGCTGTGCTGCGGCGCGCTCGAGGACGTCCGCGAGCGGGCCCACCGGACCCCGGAAGACGGCCTGGATGCTCGACAGGTTGGCCTTCACGGCTCGGACGAGGCGGAGGCGGTCCTCGACCGGGCCCGTCATCGTGCGCTCGTGGGGCAGGATCGAGCCGCCCCAGTCCTCCAGCTCGACCGCGCCGATCAACCCGCGCAGCCGCCTGGGCCGACCCTGGAGCAGGAACCGCATCTCGTAGGCGTAGTACTCGGGGCCCCTCGTCGAGCGCAGCACCCCCTCGGCGCGCCACCGGCCGAATCCGGCAGCGGCCCTCCTATACTTGTTGTCCTCGTCGTCGTCCCCCGGGAGGTCCTCCCCGAGCTCCAGGCGGATGACGTTGTACGGGCTGAGGTCGCGGAAGCGACGCTGCTCGAGCGGCGAGATGACGTCGTAGGGAGGCGTGGTGACCAGATCGAGCGAGCCGACGCTCGCCCGATCGAACAGCAATCCGACGAACGGAGAGACCCTGGACACGCGCCTTGTATAGCAGACCCCCCGAGCACGGACCCGAGTCGGCCTACGAGCTGTTCGCCCGCGGCACGCGGTTGCTGCGAGAGGGTCACCAGCACCAAGCGGCGCTGCTGCTCTCGCGGGCCAAGCTCCTCGAGCCGGAGAAGGCATCGATCCGCGAGGCGCTCGGGCGTGCGCTGTTCATGTCCGGGCGCGTGGGCCCAGCCCGTCGCGAGTTCGCGAAGGCGGTCCAGCTCGACCCGGCGAACGACTACGCGCACTTCGCGCTCGCGCTCGCGTGCGAGCGGACGGGGGAGCGAGGTCGCGCCCTCGGGCACCTACGGCTGGCCGTCGCGATGCGCCCGGGCGTCGACGATTACGAGGCAGCCCTCGCCAGGCTGGCCGGCTGATGCGCCTGGCCGACCAGTACGACGCCCTGCTCCTGGACCTGGATGGCGTCCTGTTCCGAGGGGACGAGACGGTGTCGAGCGGTCCCGAGACGCTCGCCGCGCTCCGCGCCGACGGGCACCGGCTCGCGTTCGTCACGAACAACTCCGCGCGCACGCCCGAGCAGGTCGCCGACAAGCTCGCCGGCCACGGGTACTCGGCGCGCCCGCAAGAGGTCGTGACCTCGGCGCTCGCCACGGCGGACCTGCTCGCGGAGCGTGGGGTCGGGGAGGCTTACGTCGTCGGCGAGGGCGGGATCCGGCGTGCCCTGGCCGAAGCCGGGATCCGGGTCCTGGACGGCGAGCCGGAAGTGGCCGCGTACGTCGTGGTGGGATGGGACCGCGAGGTGACCTACGCGAAGCTCCGGACCGCCTCGCTCCTCGTGCAGCGAGGGGCGCGTCTCGTCGCGACGAACGCGGATCGATCGTACCCGGCGCCGGATGGCTTCTGGCCGGGCGCCGGGGCCCTGCTTGCGGTGATCACCACGACGACGGGCGCCGAGGCCGAGATCGTGGGCAAGCCCCACGCACCCCTGTACCTGGCCGCACTCCGGCGTGTCGGCGGCGAGCGGCCGCTCGTGATCGGCGACCGGCTCGAGACCGACATCGCCGGCGCCGTGGCGCTGGGCTGGGATTCGCTGCTGGTGCTCTCGGGCGCGACGTCCGAGGAGATGGCCGCCGCGTCCGAGACCCGACCGACCTACGTCGGCCCGGACGTGAGCGCGCTCCTGCGGGACCTGCCGGTTCAGGAGTAGTCGGGCCGCGGCGGGAGGGACGGCCCGGAGGGCCGCCGGCCGCGCAGGAACAGCCAGACGGTCCCCGCGCCGAACGCGAAGCCGCCGATGTGCGCCCAGTAGGCCACCCCGGCGGAGAGCTCGGTGCCGAGCTGGCCCACCCCGCTGAAGATCTGAAGCACGAACCACCCCACGAGGACGACCGAGGCCGGCAGCTCGATCCAGGTGATGAAGAAGAACACCACGAGGGTCGTGACGCGGGCGCGCGGGAACAAGACGAGGTACGCGCCCAGGACGGCGGCGATGGCTCCAGAGGCACCGACCGTGGGGATCGCCGAGCCGGGGTCGAACACGAGCTGGAGCAGCATCGCCGCGACGCCCCCGAGCACGTAGAACCCCACGAAGAGGAGGCGCCCGAGGCGGTCCTCCACGTTGTTCCCGAAGACCCACAGGAACAGCATGTTGCCGGCGATGTGGAGCCACCCGCCGTGGAGGAACATCGCGACGAACACCGATGCGAGCCAGCTCTTGTCCGGGCACTCCTGCTCCAGGAAGCGCTGGACCTGCCGACCGGCACCCGAGCCCAGGTCGGCGTCGAGCGCCTGCCGGGCCTCGGCTCCACCGGAGGCCAGGTTCGTGCTGTTGGAGATCTCCCAGGGGATCTCGGCGTTGCAGTAGAAGAAGGCCTGCTGCTCGCCCGGGTCCCCGAACGTCGGTTGCCACGCCAGGAAGACGAGGACGTTCGCGGCGATGAGGGTGAGCGTGATCCAGGGGGTCCGACGCGTCGGGTTCGCGTCACGGATCGGAATCACGGGAGGGCCCCATGCGTTCGGCTGCCCATCGGCGAAGGGTAGCAGCGTCGTGAACGGGAGACGGCTGACGCCACGGCGTATCCTGTGAGGAGACCGGCCCGAGGAGGAACCCGAGGAGGAAGACGTGATGACCACGATCGGTGATGTCCGCAAGTTCATGGAGGCCGCGGTCGGCAAGCTGTCTCCCACCAAGGCACAGGAGCTCGCGAGGTCCGTCATGCGGGGCGAGGGCAAGGAGCAGGTGTCCAAGGCCGCGCAGGACCTCCTCGAGTGGTCGAACAAGAACCGCCAGCGCATCTCGGACCTCGTTCGCAGCGAGGTGCGCTCGCAGTTGTCCGCGATGGGCGTGGCGAGCAGGGACGAGGTCGACACACTGAAGAAGCGGGTGCGCGAGCTCGAGCGCAGCCGCCCGAAGGCCGCGACGGCGAAGAAGCGGACCGCCGCCAGGAAGCCTGCGGCGAAGAAGCCTGCGGCCATGCCCGTCGAGGCGCCCGCCTCGACGCCGGCCCCCGCAGGCGACGGCGCCTGATCGCAGGCGCCGTGACCCGCCGCCGGCTGGACGCGGAGCTCGTCCGCCGGGGTCTCGTCACGTCCCGGACCGAGGCCCAGGCCGCCGTCCGCGACGGCTTGGTGCGGGTCGCGGGACGCACGGCCGCCAAGCCCTCGACCCTCGTCGCGCCCGCCGAGGCGGTGGAGCTCGCCGCACCGACGCGCCGGTTCGTTTCGCGGGGGGGCGAGAAGCTCGACGCCGCGCTCGAGCGCTTCGGCGTCGATCCCGCCGGTCGCGAGTGCCTCGACGTAGGTGCCTCGACCGGGGGGTTCACCGACTGCCTGCTCCGACGAGAGGCGGCTCACGTGGTCGCCGTCGACGTCGGGTACGGCCAGCTCGCGTGGTCGCTGCGGAGCGATCCGCGCGTGACCGTGCTCGACCGCACGAACGTCCGTGACCTGCGGGACGCGGACCTGCCGTACGCGCCGAGCCTGGTCGTCGGCGACCTGTCGTTCATCTCGCTCACGCTCGCGGCCCCGGCGCTCGCCGGCGTCGCGGCGCCCGGCGCCGACCTGGTCCTGCTGGTGAAGCCGCAGTTCGAGGCAGGACCGCAGGACGTCGGCCGCGGAGGCGTGGTGCGCGATCCGGCCGTGTGGAGCCGGGCGATCGCGCGCGTGGCTGATGCCTGCGCCGCAACGGGACTGACCCCGGTCGCCGTGATGCCTTCGCCGCTGACCGGTCCGGCGGGCAACGTCGAGTTCCCCCTCCACGCGATCCACGGCCCGGCGGCCGAGCGCCCGGACATCGCGGCCGCGATCGAGGAGGCCGGGACGATCGTGGGGGCAGCGTGAGGAGATCGCGACCGATCGGAGGGCCGTCGTGAAGCGTGTCGGCTTCGTCGTGCACCCGGACCGCGAGGCCGCCCATTTCGCCGCCGACCGGTTGGTCGGCTGGCTGGAGGAGCGGGGGATCGACTGCCGGTGGTTCCGAGACGACGGCGGTGAGGACGCCGCACGCGCGCGAGCGTTCGCCGATGGCCTGGACCTCATCGTGTCGGTCGGCGGCGATGGGACGTTCCTGCATGCCGCGCACGTCGCCTCACGCGTCTCGTGCCCGATCCTCGGGGTGAAGGTCGGGCGCCTCGGGTTCCTCACCGAGGTCGAGCCCGACGAGGCCCCCGGCGTGCTCGAGGGCGTGCTCGACGGCACGGCGCCGATCGAGGAGCGCATGGCGGTCGTGGCCGAGCCGCTCGACTCGACGTCCTTCGAGCCCCAGTGGGCGCTGAACGAGGTCATCGTGGAGAAGAGGGCCCGGCACCGCCTGGTGCGCCTGGCCGTGTACGTGGACGACGTGTACGTGACGACCTTCTCGGCCGACGGCGTGATCGTCGCGACCCCGACGGGCTCGACCGCGTACTCGTTCTCGGGCGGTGGGCCGATCGTGACGCCGACGATCCCGTGTCTGCTCGTGACGCCGGTGGCGGCGCACATGGTCTTCGACCGCTCTCTGGTGCTCGACGCTTCACAGCGAGTCACACTCGAGGTGGTCGGCGAGGAGGATGGCCTGCTCTCCGCGGACGGCCGCGAGAGCCTCGAGCTCCCGATCGGCGCACGGGTGCGGATCGGCCAGGCTTCGAATCCCGCGCGCATGGTCCGTCGCGACGACGCGCTCGACTTCCACGCGCTCGTCCGCGAGAAGTTCGGCCTGCCGGGAGAGGATCCGAGCCACTTCGGGCCGTCCGTGTGAGTGGCTCGCGATAGCATCGAGCCCGTGCTCCGGGAGATCCACATCAGCGGCCTCGGCGTGATCGAGGATCTCGGCCTCGAGCTCGACCCCGGGCTGAACGTGCTCACGGGCGAGACCGGAGCGGGCAAGACGATGGTCACGGTGGGGCTCGCGCTCGCGCTCGGGCAGCGGGCGGCGGCCTCACTCGTGAGGCCGGGAGCGTCCGCGACGCGCGTGGAGGTCCGGTTCGACGCCACCCTCGCCGTTTCCGAGACCGGGTGGGCGGAAGACGGCGAGATCGTCCTCGCGCGCCGGGTCGGGGCCGACGGGCGCAGCACCGCTCGCGCGGGCGGGCAGCTCGCCCCGGTCTCCACGCTCGCCGAGCTCGGCGCCGGCCTCGTCGAGCTCCACGGTCAGCACCAGGGTCTGCGGCTACTCTCGGCATCCGCACAGACGGGGTTCCTCGACCGCTACGCGGGCGCCGACCACCTGGTCGGGCTCGAGGACCTCGGCGCGGCTCACGGGTCCTTGCGCGAGCTCCGCACGCGGCTGGAGCGACTGGACATGGACACTCGGGAGCGCGAGCGCGAGCTCGACCTGCTGGCCTACCAGATCCACGAGATCGAGGTGCTGGACCCCCGCCCGGGAGAGCGGGCGGCGCTCGAGGTCGAACAAGGGCGACTGGCTCACGCCGAGCGCCTGCTCGAGCTCGCGGCGGTCGCCGAGGCGGCCCTCGCGGGGGACGACGCCGGAGCGGACTCGCTGCGCTCGGGCACGGCAGCCCTCCAGGCGGCGGCCGAGCTCGACGTGGCCGCGACGGACCTGGCAGGACGGGCGACCGCCGTGGCGAACGAGGTCTCCGAGCTGGGGCGCGACGTGCGCGCCTACGGGGAGCGGCTCCAGCTCGACCCCGCGCGGCTCGAGGAGGTACGGGCCCGGATCGCGGGGCTCCGGGACCTCGAGCGCAAGTACGGGGAGGGCGAGGAGGAGGTGCTCGTGTTCCTCGAGCGGGCGCGTGCCCGGGCTGGCGAGCTCGGCGGCGCCGGGGACGAGCGCGAGCGTCTCCGCGTGGAGGCGACGAAGCTCGAGCGCGAGGTCGAGGACCTCGCAGGCCGGGTCACGCACGGGCGGGAGCGAGCAGCAGGGCCCCTCGCCGAAGCGATCCGACGCGAGCTCCACGAGCTCGGCATGGAGGGCGCCGAGGTCGAGATAGCGCTCCTGCCGCAACCCGAGATCGTTGCCGCCGGCGCCGAGCGGGCCGAGTTCCGGTTCTCGGGTGGGGCCGGCCAGCCCCTGCTGCCGCTCGCGAAGGCGGCATCGGGCGGGGAGCTCTCCCGCACGATGCTCGCGTGTCGCAGCGTCCTGGTGGACCTGGACGACGTACCGACGCTCGTGTTCGACGAGGTGGACCAGGGGATCGGCGGCCGGGCGGCCGTCGCGGTGGGACGCCGCCTCGCGCGGCTGGCGGGGCGGCGGCAGGTCGTCGTGGTCACGCACCTGCCCCAGATCGCCGCCTTCGCCGACCGTCACATCCGCGTCGAGAAGCGCTCGGGCGCGGCCCAGGTCGAGGTGCTGGACGAAGCCGGGCGGGTCGCCGAGCTGTCACGGATGCTCTCGGGCCTGCCCGAGACGGACGCGGCGGCCACGCACGCCGAGGAGCTCCTGGCCGAGGCCGGCAAGACCAAGCGCCCCACGGGCGGCTGACGCCCGCCTTCCGGGTCGGTCGTCGGGTCGTTTACGCTTGCCGGGCGGGGTTCCGGCGGTCGGACACCCCGACGGGAGGTCTCCCACGGCCACGACCAGGATCCGAGGACTCTTGCGCCGCCCGCCGAGGCGAGAGCGCCCGCGCTCGGGGTTCGTCCGCGTCGACGCGCGGACGAAGCGGCTCGTGCAGCGGATCGGCCCCGGCGAGATCGCGGTGATCGACCACGAGGACATCGACAGGGTCTCCGCCGAGGGGCTCGTCGAGTCCGGCGTGGCCGGCGTCGTGAACGCGGCCCATTCGATCGGCGGCCGGTACCCCAACCTCGGACCGCTGATCCTTCTCGAGGCAGGCATCCCGCTCGTGGACGCGGTCGGCCCGCTGTTGCTCCGCAAGGTTCGCGAGGGGGAGGTGCTCCGTCTCGAGGGCGATCGGGTGTTCGCGGGCGACCGGCTCGTCGGCATCGGGATCCGCCAGAGCGAGAGCTCGGTCCGCGAGGCGATGGCCGAGGCGCAGCTCGGCCTGGCCGACCGGTTCGAGAGCTTCGCGCGCAACACCGTCGACTACATCCAGCGAGAGCGGGATCTGCTCTTCGGCGGCGCCGGCCTGCCGGCACTCGAGCACGATCTGGGTGGACGATCCGTGCTCGTCGTCGTTCGCGGCTACAACTTCAAGGAGGACCTCGCCGTGCTCGGCCCGTACATCCGCGACGTGCGACCCGTGCTCGTCGGCGTCGACGGCGGAGCAGATGCCCTCATCGAGGCCGGCTACCACCCGGACGTGATCCTCGGCGACATGGACAGCGTTTCGGACGCGGCGCTGAGGCTCGCGCTGCGACCTCGGGAGCGGTTCCACCGCCGCATCCCGACCGAGGTCGTCGTGCATGCCTATCGCGACGGGCACGCGCCCGGCCGGGCGCGCCTGGATGCGCTCGGGGTGCCGCACAAGGAGGTCCAGGCCGCCGGTACGAGCGAGGACGTCGCGTTCCTGCTGGCGCACGAGAAGGGCGCCGAGACGATCGTGGCCGTCGGCAGCCATGGGAACCTGCGGGAGTTCCTCGACAAGGGCAGGGAGGGCATGGCGAGCACCTTCCTCGTTCGACTGCGCGTGGGCGAGATCCTCATGGACGCGAAAGGCGTGTCGCGGGTGTACTCGCCGCGCATCAGGACCCGCGACGCCGTGCTGCTCGTCGCGGGCGCCCTCATCGCGATGGGTCTCGTGATCGCGGTCTCGCCGTCGCTGCGCCTGTACGTGACGCTGTTGCTCGAAGAGGTGCGGCAGTGGTTCTTCGAGCTCCGGGAGCTGCTGTGATCTCGTTCCGGCAGCACGTCGTGACCATCGTGGCGGTCTTCCTCGCGCTCGCGCTCGGGATGCTCGCGGGAAGCGCGTTCATCCAGCCGAGACTCGTCGAGACGCTCGAGACGCGGGTAGACGAGCAGCTCGGCATGATCGCCGACCTGCGGGACGAGGTCGGCGGGCTCCGGGACCGGCTCGCGGCCGAGCAGGCGTTCAACGACGTGGCGCTCCCACATCTCACCGAGGGCCGCCTCCTCGGGCTGGACGTCGTCGTGATCGCCCAGGAGGGCGTCGAGGACGAGGTCATCGCAGGGACGCGTCAGGCGCTCGAGGAAGCCGGAGCAGCCGTCGTCGTGCTTTCGGCTCGAGACGAGCTCGCCCCGCAGGACCCCGACGAGCAAGCGGCGCTCGCCGAACTCCTCGAGCTGCCGGGCGCCGATCCCCTGGACCTGTCGCGGCTCGCGGCCGAGGCGCTTGCCGATCGGCTGGCGAGCGACGATCGCCGCAGCGAGCCGGAGGGTTCGGGCCTGCTCCACGGGCTCCTGTCGGAGGGTTACCTGGCCCCGGTGGACGCGAACATCTCAGACGCGACGCTCGACACGATCGGGGGACCGGATCAGATGGTGGTCGTGCTCGGCGGCGGCGGGACGGTCGAGCCGGTCATGGCACCCGAGGACTTCGCCGTCCCGCTCGTCGAGCGCCTGGCCGAGCTCGGCCTCGCGGTCGCGGCGGGTGAATCCGTCGGCACCGTCGTACCGTTCGTACCGCTCCTGCGCGCGGGGGGCGTCGACGGCCTCGTCACCGTGGACGACCTGGATGAGAGCCGTGGCGGGGCCGCGCTGGTGCTCGGTCTCGAGCGTCTGCTCCAGACGGGCCAGGGAGGCGAGTACGGCGTGAAGGGCGACGCCGCGCCGCTCCCGCCGCTCCCGTGAGCCCGCGCGTCGTCGCGCTCGTTCCCGCGAGGGACGAGGCGGATCGGGTGGCGGCCACCGTCAAAGCCCTGCGGACGGTCGCGGCCGTGGACGAGATCGTGGTGGTGGACGACGGCTCGTCCGATCGCTCGGCCTCCGAGGCCCTGGCGGCCGGCGCCACGGTGCTCCGGCTCCAGCGTCCCGCGGGCAAGGGCCGGGCCCTCGAGGGGGCGCTGCGTCGCTTGCCGACCCCGGATGTGTGGTTGCTCGCGGACGCGGATCTTGCGACGAGCGCGGGGGCCCTCGGGGCGGTGCTCGAACCCGTGCTGTCGGGCGAGGCGGACCTGGCGATCGCGACGTTCCCGCCGGGGCATGGGGGCGGGTTCGGCGTCGTGAAGCGGTTCGCCGCCGGGGCGATCAGGCTCCTGTGTGGCTTCGAGGCGGCCGAGCCGCTCTCGGGCCAGCGGGCGGTGACGGCGGCGGCGCTCGAGTCGTGCCGTCCCATCGCGCCGGGCTTCGGTGTCGAGACCGCGATGACGATCGACGCCGTGCGTGCCGGTCTCCGGGTGGTCGAGGTGCCCGCCCCGCTCGCGCACCGGCCGACGGGCCGGAACTTCCGCGGGTTCGCGCATCGCGGCCGCCAGGGCGTGGACATCGCGCTCGCCATCCTGCCGAGGGCCCTGGGGATGCGATGAGGTGGGGCCGGCTCGAGGTCGAGAACCATCGCGGTGTGCCGGTCCCACGGATCCTGTGGGTGGCGCTCGACGGGCTGGCGGTGCTCTGGACGCTGGGTTGGGCGATCGCGGGCGACGTGGGGTCGGCGGCGTGGGGGGCGCTCGCCGGGCTCCTGCTCGTCTCCGCGGCGGGGCTCGTCGACGACCTCGTCCCGATCGGGCCTCGAGGCCTGCGGGGGCATGGTCGCTCGCTCCTCGAAGGGCACATGACGACCGGGATCCTCAAGGTGCTCGTCACCACGGGCGCCGCGATCGTGGTCGTGGCGCTCCAGCCTCCTCGGCCGGGATGGGTGGTCATCGCCGGCGTCGTGCTCGTGACGGCCTCGACGAACGTGTGGAACGGGCTCGACGTGCTCCCGGGCCGCGCGCTGAAGGCGTTCGCGCCCGTCGCGCTGGTCTTCACGATCGCGGGCGCGCGACCCGACGCCCCCGCGATCGTCGGCATGCTCCTGGCGGGGTTGGTCGTCCTGCCGCTCGACCTTCGCGAGCGCGGGATGCTCGGGGACGCCGGCTCCAACCCACTCGGGTTCGCGGCCGGCCTCGGCCTCTTCGCGGTGCTTCCAGACGCGTGGGTGGTCGTGGCCGCCGTGTGCGCGGTGGCGCTGAACGTGCTCGCCGAGACCGTGAGCCTCTCGCGGCTCATCGAAGGGGTTGCGCCGCTGCGATGGCTCGACCGCCTCGGCCGCATGCGTGCCGAGAGCTGAACCTGCGACTTTTTCCGCACCGCCCCCCGATTTCCGACCGGAATCCTCCCGGCGTGCCCGAGCCCTCTGTTAGCATGCGGTCCCGAGGTGAAGAAGCAGCCGAAGTACATCTTCGTGACCGGTGGGGTCGCCTCGGGCCTCGGCAAGGGGATCACCACCGCCTCACTCGGTCGTCTCTTCAAGTCTCGCGGTGTCCGCGTCGCCCTCCAGAAGCTGGACCCGTACGTCAACGTCGACCCCGGCACGATGAACCCCTTCGAGCACGGCGAGGTGTTCGTGCTCGACGACGGCGCTGAGACCGACCTTGACCTCGGGCACTACGAGCGCTTCACCGACGAGAACCTCCACCGGGGCTCGAACGTCACGACCGGCTCCATCTACTCCTCCGTGATCCAGAAGGAGCGCCGGGGCGACTACCTCGGCAAGACCGTCCAGGTCATCCCGCACATCACCGACGAGATCAAGGATCGGATCCGCTCCTACGCCGAGACCGAGGCCGCCGACCTGCTCATCGTCGAGATCGGCGGCACCGTGGGCGACATCGAGTCGCTCCCCTTCCTCGAGGCGATCCGCCAGCTCCGCAACGAGGCCGGCCGCGAGAACTGCGCGTTCGTGCACGTCAGCCTCATGCCGTTCATCGGACCCTCGGGGGAGCTGAAGACCAAGCCCACGCAGCACTCCGTGAAGGAGCTGCGCTCGCTCGGGTTGCAGCCGGACGCGATCGTCTGTCGCTCGGACCGGCCGATCGGTCGGCATCTGAAGGAGAAGATCTCGCTGCTCTGCGACGTGCCGATGTCGGGCGTCGTGAGCGCGCCCGACGCGCCCTCGATCTACAAGGTCCCGCTCGTGCTCCAGCGCGAAGGGCTCGACGAGGTCCTGGCGGAGCACCTGCGCATCGACACGGCGCCCGACCTGTCCGAGTGGAACGACCTGGTCCAGCGGATCGACGCCGCGACGGATCCCGTGCACATCGCGATCGTCGGCAAATACGTGAACCTGCGCGACGCCTACCTGTCCGTGATGGAGGCGCTGAAGCACGGCGGGTTCCACCATGGGGCCGAGGTCCAGATCACGTGGCTCGCCTCCGACGACCTGGCCGGCAACGGAGCGATGGCCGTCCTGTCGGGGGCCGACGGGATCCTCGTGCCGGGCGGCTTCGGCGTCCGAGGTGTCGAGGGCAAGGTCGAGGCCATCCGGTATGCGCGCGAGAACGGCGTGCCGTTCCTCGGGATCTGCCTCGGACTGCAGTGCGCGGTCGTGGAGTTCGCGCGGAACGTCTGCGGACTGACCGACGCGAACTCATCTGAGTTCGACCCGGCCACGCCGAACCCCGTCATCGACCTGCTGCCCGAACAGAAGAACGTGACGGATCTCGGGGGGTCGATGCGCCTCGGCGCGCAGCCCTGCCACCTGACGCCCGGGACGTTGGCCGCGGACGCCTACGGTGGGTCCGTCGTGTACGAGCGTCACCGCCACCGGTTCGAGGTCAACCCCGCGTACCACGAGGTGCTCTCCAGCAACGGGCTGGTGTTCTCGGGCCTGTCGCCCGACGGTCGCCTCGTCGAGATCATCGAGCTCCCCGGCCACCCGTTCTTCGTGGCCGGACAGTTCCACCCCGAGCTCCGCTCGCGTCCGACGAAGCCGCACCCGCTGTTCCGCGAGTTCGTCGGTGCCGCGTATGCCCGCCGGAAGGCTCGCGCCGAGCAGCCGCTCGTCGTCGGCTAGGCTCCCGAGCGTGGAGCCGGTTCCCACGCGTGAGGCCTACGCCGGCCGCGTCATCCGCGTCGAGGTTCACTCGCGCCCGGAGGGCGACCACGACGTCGTCCGGCATCCCGGCGCGGCGGCGGTGCTCCCGCTCATTCCGGATGGCGACGTCTTGCTCGTGCGGCAGCTCCGCCCCGCGATCGGGCAGGTCCTCATGGAGATCCCCGCCGGGCTCCTAGACCAGCACGAGGAGGACGCGCTTTCGTGCGCCGCTCGAGAGCTCTTGGAGGAGACCGGCTACCGGCACGAGACGATCGAGTTCCTCGGCGGGTGCTTCACGTCGCCGGGGTTCACGGACGAGTACATCCATCTGTTCGTCGCCACGACCGGACCCGAGCCGGAGGCTCCGCCGGAAGAAGGCATCGAGGTGCTGCGCAAGCCCTTCCGAGAGATGGTGGCCGCCGCTCGGAGCGGGCGGGTGCGCGATGCGAAGACCGCCCTCGCCGTGCTCCTCGCGGACGCGCGGGGCTTCGGCGCCTAACCACGGGGAGCCGTCCGGGCGGGGGCCGTCGGCCCGGTTCGGTAGGCTTGGGGCGCACCGACCGAGCCGACGCCGTGGACCGACGCCGAGGAGGACCGCCGTGATCGTCGGGATCCCGAGAGAGGTCAAGGACAACGAGTACCGCGTCGCGGCGACGCCGGAGGGCGTCCGGGAGCTCACGCGGGCGGGGCACGAGGTGATCGTCGAGAGCGGCGCGGGTGCCGGCTCGGCGCTGCCCGACGAGGACTTCACAACCGCGGGCGCGCGCATCCTGCCCGACGCCGACGCCGTCTTCGCCGCCGCGGACATGATCATGAAGGTGAAGGAGCCGCAGGCGGAGGAGTACGGGCGGTTCAAGCCCGACCACCTCCTGTTCACGTACCTGCACCTCGCCGCCGATGAGGCGCTCACGAAGTTCCTCGTGGAGCGCGGGGTTGCGTCGGTCGCGTACGAGACCGTCGAGCTCGAGGACGGTCGGCTGCCGCTCCTCGCGCCGATGAGCGAGATCGCGGGCCGCATGGCGCCGCAGGAGGGCGCGAAGTACCTCGAGCGTCCACTCGGCGGCCGTGGGGTGCTGATGGGCGGCGCCTCGGGGGTCCAGCCAGCGAGCGTCGTCGTGATCGGCGCCGGCATGGCTGGTCTGAACGCCGCCTGGATCGCCGCCGGCATGGAGGCCGAGGTCGTCGTCCTCGACAAGAACGTCGACCGTCTCCGCTACGTGGACCAGATCCAGCGCGGCCGGATCCAGACCGTGACGAGCAGCGGGCTCGCGATCGAGCGCCTCGTGCTCGGGGCCGACCTCGTTATCGGCGCCGTCCTCATCCCCGGCGCCAAGGCGCCGCATCTCGTCACCGGGGACATGGTGCGCGCGATGCGCCCCGGCTCGGTCATCGTGGACATCTCGATCGATCAGGGCGGCTGCGTCGAGACCGCCCACGTGACCACGCACTCGAACCCGGTCTACGTGGAGCACGAGGTCGTGCACTACTGCGTGGGCAACATGCCGGGCGCCGTGCCGCGGACCTCGACGTACGCGCTTACGAACGTGACGCTGCCGTACGCGATCGACATCGCCTCGAAGGGGCTCGAGGAGGCCATCCGCGAGGATCCCGCGCTCGCGCTCGGCGTGAACGCCTACCGTGGGCATGTGACGAACCTCGGCGTCGCCGAGGCCCACGGCATGGCGTACACGGAGCTCGGCTCGCTCGTCGATGGCCTGGCCTGACCAGCCCGCGTCCCTCATGGCGGATGCCCTCGCGACCCAGATGCAGCGGTACCTCGACCATCTGACGGTCGAGCGCGGCCTGGCGGACAACACGTTGGCGGCGTATCGACGCGACCTCGGCCGCTACGCCGCGTACCTCCGCGAGCGGGGGATCCGGGACGCGCTCCGCGTCGACGAGCACGCCGTGGCGGCCTTCGTGGCCGGCCTCTCGGCCTCGACGTACGGCGACGGTCGTCCCTACCGGGCGACCTCCGTCGTGCGCACCCTCTCGGCGGTCCGGTCGTTCCACCGGTTCCTGCTCCGCGAGGGCAAGGCGGAGCGCGACCCCTCCGCCGGCATCGTGCGCCCGCGGCTCCCACGCTCTCTCCCGCGACCCCTCCCGGTCGAAGAGGTACTGCGCGTGCTGACCGCCCCGCCCGAGGGGACCGCGGTGGGCGTGCGGGACCGCGCGGTCCTCGAGACCCTCTACGGCGCGGGGCTCCGCGTGTCCGAGCTCGCGGGGCTCGATGTGGACGACGTGGACCTCGAGGAGGGGAGCATCCGGGTGCTCGGGAAGGGAAGCAAGGAACGCGACGTGCCGCTCGGTCGGTACGCCTGCGACGCCGTAGCGGCCTACCTGCGTCGAGGACGCCCGCAGCTGGCATCGGCGCGCTCGCGCGCGGCATTGTTCCTGAACCAACGGGGTGGGCGGCTGACGCGGCAGGGCGTTGCCGGCATCCTCGCGAAGGCCGTTGCGGCCGCGGAGGTCGATCGACGGGTGACGCCGCACACGCTGCGGCACTCGTTCGCGACCCACCTGCTCGAGGGCGGCGCCGACGTGCGGGTCGTCCAGGAGCTCCTCGGACACGCGAGCGTGTCGACCACGCAGGTCTATACCCTGGTGACGAGGGAGCACCTGCGCGAGGTCTACTTCACGGCACATCCGCGGGCGCGACGGGCGTCCGCACGGAGGAGGGATCCGGTGTGACGATCACGGAGGCGAAGCGGGCGGAGCTGCGTGCGGCGCTCGAGCTGCAGAGCGACAACCTCCGGAAGGAGATCGAGGATCAGGGCGGCGACCCCGACTCGGACGACGCCGAGATCGACGTCGAGCGCGGCTTCGCGGACAGCGCGCACGCCACCGCCGAGCGCGCGCGAACGCTCTCGGTGATGAAGGCGCTCCGCGCGAATCTCCGATGGGTCGGCCGGGCCATCACGAAGATGGATCTCGACACGTACGGCACGTGCGAGCGGTGCGGCCAGCCGATCGGTCTCGAGCGGCTCGAGGCGCTGCCGTGGGCGATCCTGTGCATCGACTGCAAGCGCAGGGGCGAGGAGCGTTGAGGCGGGCGCGGGTCCCGAGGGTCCTCGTCCTCATCTGCGACTCGTTCGGCGTGGGCGACGCGCCCGACGCGGCGGAGTACGGCGACGAGGGTTCGGACACGATCGGGAGCTGCGCGCGCGAGGTGGGGGGGATCGATGCCCCGAACCTGGGAGCCCTCGGGCTCGGGCTGCTCACCCAGATCGAAGGCGTCGAGCCGCGCGCCGAGGCTGGCACGGCCCACGGTCGGCTCACCGAGCGCTCGGCGGGCAAGGACTCGACGACCGGACACTGGGAGATGGCCGGGATCATCCTCGACCATCCGTTCCCGGTGTACCCCAACGGGTTCCCGGCGGCGATCGTCCAGCCCTTCGAGCGACGGATCGGCCGCGAGGTCCTCGGCAACGTGCCGGCCTCGGGGACCGAGATCATCGCGGAGCTCGGACAAGAGCACCTGCGGACCGGCCGTCCGATCCTCTACACGAGTGGCGACTCGGTCTTTCAGATCGCGTGTCACGTGGACGTCGTGCCGCTCGAGACGCTCTACGAGTGGTGCCGCACCGCTCGAGAGCTCCTCGCGGGCGAGCACAACGTTGGCAGGGTGATCGCGCGCCCGTTCGACGGTGAGCCCGGCTCCTTCTGGCGCCGCCCCGAGCGCCGGGACTTCTCGGTGCCGCCACCCGGGCCCACCCTGCTCGACGTGTGCCACGACGCGGAGGTGGCGACGTACGGCGTCGGGAAGATCCAGGATATCTTCGCGGGGCGGGGACTGAGCGAGGCTGCCTACTCGGACTCGAACGACCACGGCATCGACCTGACGACCGGATACCTGCGGCGGCCGGGCCCCGCGCTCGTGTTCTCGAACCTCGTGGACTTCGACAGCAAGTACGGCCACCGCAACGATCCGTCGGGCTACGCGCACGCGATCGAGGCGCTCGACGGTCGGATCCCGGAGGTGGTGGAGGCTCTCGACGGCGGTGTGCTGCTCCTGACCGGGGACCACGGCTGCGACCCGACCACACCCGCGACCGACCATTCGCGCGAGCGGACGCCTCTGCTCGCCGCCGGTTTGCCGGGCGGGCCGTACGACCTCGGCGCCCGAGCGACATTCGCCGACCTCGGCGCCACGGCGGCGGACCTGCTGGGAGTGGACTGGAGCCTGGCCGGCTCGAGCTTCGCGGCCGAGATGGGACTCGGGTCGTGAACCGCGTGGTCGAGGTCGAGGGTTCGGGCCCGGGCACCAACGCGGCGAGTCTAGACCTTCCGGTGAGGTCTCCATGAACGCGCGCGGGAACGGGCGAGAAGCATGCCGATGAGCCTGGCGGATCCGAGGGACGTGGTCGCCGCCAAGCGCGACGGTCGCACGCTCGCTCCCGAGGAGGTCGAGGGCTTCGTGCTCGCGTACGCGCGGGACGAGGTGCCTGACTACCTCGCCGCCGCGTTCCTGATGGCGTGCTACGTGAGAGGCCTGGACGCGGGCGAGACGCTCGCGCTCACCCGAGCGATGGTTGCCTCGGGCCGCACGCTCCCGCTCGAGGGCATCTCGCGGCCGAAGGTGGACAAGCACTCGACCGGCGGCGTCGCCGACGGCGTCACGCTCGTGTTCGCGCCGCTCGCCGCCGCGCTCGGTCTCGCGGTGGCCAAGCTCTCGGGCCGTGGTCTCGGCCACACGGGCGGGACCCTCGACAAGCTCGAGGCGATCCCCGGGTTACGGACCGACCTCGAGCCCGACGCGTTCGAGCGGCAGGTCGAGGAGATCGGCTGCGCGGTGGCGGCCCCGACCGCGGACCTCGTCCCGGCGGACGGCAAGCTCTACGCGCTCCGCGACGCCACGGCGACGGTCCCGGCGATCCCGCTCATCGCCTCGAGCGTGATGTCGAAGAAGCTCGCGGTCGGCACCGACCTGATCCTGCTCGACGTGAAGGCGGGGAGCGGGGCGTTCATGAAGACCGTCGAGGATGCCGTCGAGCTCGCGCGTGCGTCCGCGGCGCTCGCGCGCGACTGGGGTCGCGCGTGCCGCGTCGCCGTCACCGACATGTCGCAGCCGCTCGGCAGCGCCGTGGGGAACGCGCTCGACGTCGTTGAGACGGTGGCGCTCCTCCGCGGGCAGGAGCGGGGCAGGCTCAGAGACGCCGCGCTCGTGTTCGCGGTCGAGGCGCAGGTCCGGCTGCTCGACCTCGATGCGACCGAGGCCCTCGCGAGGGCGGAGCGCGCGCTCGACAGCGGCGAGGCCCTCGATGCGTTCCGACGGATGGTCCAGGCGCAGGGCGGCGATCCTCGCGTCGCAGACGATCCGATGGGGGTGCTGCCTCAGGCGCCGGTGGTGCGCCCGATCCTCGCGCCGGACGACGGGCACCTCGCGGCGGTCGAGGCCGAGACGATCGGCCGCGCGAGCGCCGACCTGGGTGCGGGGCGCAAGCGGAGGGGGGACCCGGTGGACCCCGCGGTGGGTATCGTGTTCCGGCCGAAGATCGGCGACCACGTGCGGGCCGGGCAGGAGCTCGGCGAGGTGCATGCGCGGGAGGACGAAGCTGCGGTGGTGGGCGTCGAGCGGACCCTCGCAGCGCTCACGTGGTCGCCGTCGCCGGTGGGCGTGGTGCCGCTCGTGCACGGCTGGTTCGACTAGCGGGTGGAGGGTGGACGTGGAGAGCCTGAAGTTCGCGGCGTTCCTGGCGGTGGGCCTGGTGCCGAGCCTGCTCCTGCACGAGTACGCGCACGCGCTCGCCGCCGATCGCCTGGGCGACCCGAATCCCCGCCGGTGGGGGCGTCTCGGCATGAACCCCCGGCCGCTCATCGACCCGTTCGGCAGCCTCATCCTGCCGGGGCTCGTTCTCGTGCTCGTGGCGTCGGGGAACTTCTGCCTGCTCCCGATCTTCGCCTACGCGAAGCCGATGCCCCTGGACCCGCACCACCTGAAGGACCCTCGGCGCGGGACGGCGATCATCACGCTCGCGGGCCTGGGGGCGAACCTCGCCATCGCGGTCGTGGCAGGGCTCGCGTTGCGCGCGGGCATCGACGGCGACGTCGGCCTGTTCGTCTACGCGGTGTTCCTGGTGAACGTCTACATGTTCGTGTTCCAGCTGATGCCGGTCCCGGGGCTCGACGGCGCGAAGCTCCTCGCGCCCGCCCTCCCGCCGCACGCTCGTCAGGTCTATACGAACCTGGACCAGTACCTGGTCCTGTTCATCCTCGTGATCTTCTTCCTCCTGTCGGGCCCGTTCCTCGCGATCGTCCGGGCCCTCGCCGAGTTCGTCACGCGCCTGATCGTCGGGGCCGACTTCCTGATCTGCTGAGCGCTCCCGGGTCGGCCGGGGTGACCGCGCTATCCTTGCCGCCATCGTGACCACGGAGACCGCCACCGCCCGCAAGCAGCGTGTCCTGACCGGCTACCGGCCGACAGGGCCGATGCACGTGGGCCATTGGTTCGGCAACGTCGAGAACATGCTGCGCCTGCAGGAGGAGCACGAGTGCTTCTACTTCATCGCGGACTGGCACATGCTCACGACGCACTTCGACCGCACCGCCGAGCTCCCGGGCTTCACGCGGGAGCTCGTGCTCGACCTCCTCGCGGCCGGGATCGACCCCGAGCGCGTCATGCTGTACCGCCAGTCCGACGTGAAGGAGGTCGCCGAGATGACGCTCCTGCTCGGCATGATCACACCCCTCGGGTGGCTCGAACGCGTACCGACGTACAAGGAGCGCCTGCGCGACAACGCCGAGCGCGACATCGCGAACCTGGGCCTGCTCGGCTACCCGCTGCTGCAGACCGTGGACATCGCGATCGTGAAGGGTGAGCTCGTGCCGG
>Ga0214473_10002638_pt1 | contig 21995 bp, 20 predicted proteins | sample RVTome_7_FD_203509 | JGI IMG/M metagenome (GOLD analysis project Ga0214473, IMG submission 203509) | Soil microbial communities from uranium-contaminated site in the Upper Colorado River Basin, Wyoming, United States - RVT98D197 | ecosystem: Environmental > Terrestrial > Soil > Contaminated >... | reverse complement strand
TTGAACAGATATTTTCAGCCACCTCTGATTTTGGTGAGGTAAAAAAGACGGCCAGTTTTTATCAACGAATCTGCGAGATCCTCGGAGCCAATCCCGAGGAAATCGTCCATATCGGTGACCACTATGAGTTTGACTATCTCGTCCCTCGGTCGTTGGGTATCCATGCCTTTTACCTCGATCGGTCAGGCAAGCAGAACGGAGATTTCGTATTGCGGGATTTGAGGGATCTGGAAAAGAGACTCAATTCGGCTTTTTCATCATCAAACACGAGTTCTTAGCGGCGTAAGAGGGGATGGTCAATGGACAAGCTGGTGATCACGGTTGCAGTCATCGGAGGGAGCACCACCCCGGAACAGAGCCCTTATCCGCCGATGATTCCGAAGGAGATTGCTCAAAGCGCCGTCGAGGTGCGAAGCCGGAGCATCTGTTTGCCATATTCACGTTCGGGACCCTTAGACTCAAGAGCCTTTTATGAGATTTGATCTTTATCAAGAGGTCTGCGAACGCATTCGTGACAGGTGCGATATATTAATCAACCTTACGACCGGTGCCGGGGGGTGCTTGCTTCACAACCCGAAAGGAGCAGAGAGTCCCTGGGATACCTCCGGACTGAAGGGCCCCAAAGAGGGCGTGGAGCATGTTCTGAGGTTGAAGCCGGAACTCTGTTCTCTGGATGTGGGTACCTTGAATTTGGGTTCCAGGGTCTTCGTCAATCTGGTTGGGAACGTGGAGAAGATGGCTGCACTGATCAGGGAAGCAGGCGTCAAGCCCGAACTCGAAGTCTTCGAAATCGGTCATATACGAATCGCCAAGCATTTGATCCGCCAGGGACTCGTGGGGAAGCCTCCCCTGTTCCAGCTTCGTCTTGGTGTTCCATGGGAGGCTGAAGCTACTGTGGAGAACCTGGTTTACATGCTCAGCAACCTGCCCAGTGATGCCCTGTGGTCCGCCTTCGGAATCGGACAACACCATTTCACCATTGCTACTGTCTCCACTGTCCGTGGCGGCCATGTCTGCGTGGGCTTCGAAGAAAACTTTTTATCAAGAAGAACGTGCTGACCACAAGCAATGCCCAGGTGGTGAGAAAGGTTGTGGAGATCACCCATCTCCTTGAACGGGATGTGGCAACCCCGAAAGAGGCCCGGCAGATCCTCGGCATCATCTCCACTCCAGTTTAGACCACAAACGCCTCAGCCTCTCTTTGTATGCATTGTCGAAGCGCATTATTTTGCTGGGAAATTTATTTATAAAACATTGAAATATATCAATAGGTTACGAATATACTTGACAGAAACAAAAAAAGCTTGACAATTTATATATTTTGTTATTAAATACTTTATAAATTTTTTATAAAAATCATGAAATCATCCTCTGTTGATATAATTTACCATAAAATAGTTGAATACATTCTCCAAGGAGAAATTAAGCCTGGCGAAAAAATAGTCCAATTAGATTTTGCGAAGAAGCTGGGAGCAAGCATAACTCCTGTCCGTGAAGCCCTAAGGCGTCTTCAAAGCGATGGATTAATTACCGTTGAACCTCAGAGAGGCGCCACGTTAAAAAAGTTGTCAATCGAAGAGGTTGAAGAAATATATAGCATTCGAGTCAAATTGGAGGGATTGGCCGTAGAATTAACTATAAACAATCTTGATGACGCAAAGATAGAAAATTTAGTTGAATTCAGAAGGAAATTTAGATCCTCTCTTGAACATAAAGATAATCTGCGATGGCTTAATGACAATACTGATTTCCACTCCTATTTCGCCGAATTCTGTAAGAATGCCACACTTTGCCAAATGATCAGGAATTTGTACATTAAAGTTAACAAATATAAATATGTTGCGTTAATGCACCCAAATTGGATTACAGAGTACTCTTTGCAACATGAAGAAATCATAAATGCGGCAATTGATAAGAATTCAAAAGATGCTGGAAAACTGATGGAGATTCACTTGGACACTGTTAAAGAAAATTTAATGGGTTATCTTAAAAGTTTCCCTTTCTATTGATTTTTACAGATTACAAATCTTGCATTTTTTTCAGAGGAGGAAAAGCATGGGTGAAAGAGAGAAAGAAGTGGACCAGAGTATTCTTTTATTCCACAGGGAAGTGCGATTCCCGAGATTCCCGTATACTGAGTTCCAACAAAGATTAGGTAAAGTAAAAGAACTCATGGGGAAAAATGGTATTGATGCCCTGCTCCTATTTGCCCCGGAGAATTTGTACTACTACACGGGGTTTAAGAAGGAGAATGTGGCTATGGAAAAGAGGTGGCGTAGGGGTGCGATCATACTGAAAGACGGGGATCCTATGATGCTAATGGGAAATGAGGTATTCTTTAATGCAACGCTAACTTCATGGATTAAAGACATAAAGGGATGGGGCGGGCCTCCGGAATTGGGTCGACCTCAAAACTTTATAGAGGCGTACATTCAATTGATTAAGGAGATAGATTTGCATCGAAAGGTGTTGGGCATGGAAATTTGGGAAGATTCCCCAGCGGTTGAGGTTGATTTGACCTATTTGGAGTTTGATCAACTGAGGCAAGGATTACCGGATGCCAAAATCATGGACGCCGGTAATCTCGTATGGGAACAGAGAATGGTGAAAAGCCCTTTCGAAATAGGAATAATCAAAGAGCTTGCTTCTATTGTCACGAGAGGGTTTGTCGCAGGTTTGGAGGCTGTGCGCGAGGGAGTAACTGAAAAAGATGTTGTTAGAAAAATGTACAGAGTTATGATCGCTGAGGGACTCAACAACGAGCCCATGTATAGCAGGATTTCCCTCAAGGGTCCAGGGCATTATCATACAGCGATAATGGGTTCTCACAATACGGTGTTAAAGAAAGGAGATATGTTGCAGTTTGAAGGTGGGCCTTGCCATAAGGGTTATTGGAGTGATGTTCAAAGAAATACTTGCATAGGTGAGCCTCCAGCTTTAGAGAGAAGATTATACGCCATGGCTCTTGAGGCCCAGCAAGCGGCAATCAGCATTATTAAGCCGGGAGTTAAAGCTGGAGATATTCACAGAGTAGCCACCGAGAAGTTGATGAGCATCGATCCAAAAATTGATACAAATCGATGTGCGTTTGTAGGCAACGGACTTGGACTTCATACTCATGAATTTCCATATCCGGTCCCCGGCGGGAAACAAGCAGATATAGCGCTTAAAGAGGGGATGTATCTTGCAGTTGGGGTAGGCGTTTTTGATACGCCAGATTTTCGAGTGATTGGTGGATTCCCTGAAGATAGTATTCTGGTAACCAATGACGGATATGAAAATTTAACCAAGGATATACCAAATCATCTGTGGATCGGATGAGTTGATAGATAGAGTGGGCATGAATTGTTTCTGGATTTACTAAAAGTAGATAGTTCACAAACAAAGAGAGGTATATATGGCTAATGTGGTTGAGGAAAACATGGATAAAAAAATACTTTCTTTTCACGGAGGAGTAAGATTTCCCAATTTCTCTCAAGAGGAATTTGAAGGGAGATTGAGGAAGTCAAAAGAACTCATGGGGAAATATGGCATTGATGCTCTCCTCTTATTCGCCCCGGAAAATTTGTACTACTATACGGGATTTAAGAAAGAGAATGTTGCAGTGGACAAGAGATGGCGGAGGGGTGCGATCATACCCAAAGATGGAGACCCAGTGATGCTGATGGGAAATGAGGTATTCTTTAACGCGGTTACAAGCTCTTGGGTGAAGGATATCCGAGGCTGGGTAGGAAAACCAGAGTTTGGACGACCACAGAATTTTATAGAGTCTTTTACAGCAATTATCAAGGAACTTGATTTATATAACAAAAGGCTTGGCATGGAATTTTGGGATAAAGTACCGGCGATCCAAGTCGATTTGACTTGGAAAGAGTTTGATGATCTTAAGAGCAGCTTGCCAGAAGCAAAGATTGTAGATGCAGGAGCGTTGATATGGGAACAGCGAATGGTAAAGACATCATACGAGATAGAGATAATAAGAGAGTTAAGCTCTCTTACGGTCAAGGGGTTTAAAGCAGGTTTGGAGGCTGTCAGGGAGGGCATATCAGAAAGACAAATTATTGACATCATATACGATACAATGATTTCGGATGGAATTTTATGGAATCAGCCAGTATTTGGGAGAATACCTATTAGGGGTCCTGGACATTATCACGCTGGAATAATGGGTCCTCAGGATACTATTCTTAAAAAAGGCGATATGTTGATGTTCGATGGTGGACCTTGCCATAAGGGTTACTGGAGTGATATCCAGAGGAACGCTTGTGTCGGGGAGCCTCCTTTATTGCAAAGAAAACTGTATGATGCAGCACTTGAAGGGCTAGATGCGGCATTAGCAGTCATAAAACCGGGGATTCGGGCCGGAGAGATTCACCAAGCAGCTCAGGAGAGATTGAAGAAGATAGACCCAAAGTTCAATATTATCCGGAATGTGTTTGCCGGTCATGGCTTGGGTCTTCATACACATGAGCCACCATATCTTGATCCTTCAGGAAGCCAAGCGGATATCATTCTTCAAGAAGGAATGTATCTTGCTGTTGAAATCAGTGCTTTTGATTCCCCTGAGTTCAGGGTGATTGGTGGCTTCCCAGAGGATACTATTCTGGTTACCAAAGATGGATATGAGAATTTAACCGAAAAAATTCCTAGAGGACTTTGGATAGCATGATTTCAAACTAAAAACCAAATGCAAGTGAAAAAGCGATATCTGTAGAGCTATCAATTGCCAACATGTTAACATTAAACGATGTACTTGGAGTGAAAGTAAGGAATTATGGATATAGTCGCATCAATTCCAACCAGATTCAAGTTTGGTTGATTTGTAAAAAGGCTCAAAAAAGCCGAGGGAGTGGGTATTGGGTGAGGAATAAAAATTGAGTAATATCAAAAAATCCATTCTAGGTTTTTGGCGAAGGGGGGTGAAAATTGGGTAGGAAAGAAAATTTCTAGATAGCAAGTAGTCAATTAATTTGAAAGGAGGAAAAAATTATGAAGGTCCTTAAGGTTCTTAATATCTTGGTAATTGTTATTATTTTCTTTTCTCTTTCCGAGTGGGCTTTTCCCCAGTCGAAGGATCCTATTAAACTTGGCTCATTGAGTGCTCTAACTGGAGTAGGTAGTAAAATGGGCCAAACCCAACGTGACGGTTTGATTATGGTTTTTGACAAAATTAATGCCGCTGGTGGTATTAATGGTCAGAAAATTCAATTAATTATTGAAGATGATCAGCTTCAACCTACTGTTGCGGTCAACGCTGCAAAAAAACTTGTCTATCAAGATAATGTCTTGCTGATCTTTGGTACACCTAATAGCCCCACCTCTTTAGCCGCCCTCGAAGTTACTATGGAAGCTAAGGTTCCACAATTGGTACATGGGGTGGCACCTAAAATAACCCAAATGAATAATCCCTGGGTCGTGCGTTTCCCAACGCTAGATACTATCGTGGCTAGACATCTGGTTGATTTTGCTGTTAACGTGAAAAAGTTACAAAAGCTTGCAATACTCCATGACAGCACAGATTATGGAAAAGGTGGGCTCGCTTCAGCAAGAGATGCCTTAAAGAAGTTTAAATTGGAACCGATCCTCACGGAATCCTTTAACAACGAGGATGTGGATTTCAGTAGCCAATTGAACAATATTAAGAAATCAAGGGCTGAGGGATTGATCCTTTGGGGTCTCCACGTCCAGAGTGCACAGATTTTGAATCAAGCAAAAAAACTTGGGCTTACTCTTCCTATTTTTGGCAGTACCGGCATCCTCCAAGGCAACTTTCTCGAACTTGCTAAAGATGCTGATGAGGGGGTCTTTTTGGCTTGTTCTTTTGTTCTCGATAATCCCGACCCCAAAGTCCAAGCCTTTGTTAAGGAATACCGCGAACGGTTTAAATACGACCCTACGATTGTATCCGCATTGGCCTACGAATCAGCTAATCTTGTAGTGGCGGCCATAAAGAAAGTTGGTCCAGACCGTACAAGGATCATGGCTGAACTCAAAAGTACGAAAGATTATATGGGGGTAACCGGCCGGCTCACTTGCGATGATAAAGGTGATATGGGGCAAGATGTACATATTGTGCAGATAAAAAGTAACAAGATGGTTTTAATAAAGTAAGTGAAATAGTTTGCCATTTCCTTGACAGCGTTTAGGATAACAGCATGCTAGTCCAGATTCTGCAGCAAATTGTTAGCGGGTTTGCGATCGGCAGCATTTATGCGTTGGTAGGCCTAGGATTCAGTTTGACTGTGAAGGCCCTCAATGCTATCAATTTTGCCACAGGTGATATATTTATGTTGGGAGCCTATTTTGGTATTACATTCTTACTTTTTTTAAAGCTCCCTTTCTGGTTTTCAATTCTCTGTACAATCCTCGTTGTCTCTCTTATTGGTATCATCTTCGAAAGGGTAGCCTATAAACCTATCTATAAGGCTAAATTAGGGAAGGCAGAGCATCATGTCATTCTCATCATCAGCACGATCGGAACCGGAATTTTCCTTCAGAATGCGGCCATGCTCATATGGGGGGCGGATGCCCTTGCCTTCCCAAAGATTTTTTCAAAAGAACCTATCAAGATATTAGGAATGATTCTGCCATTAGAATATGTCTGGGTGGTTGCAATTGCCATTTTTTTTATGCTCATGCTTAATTTCCTTCTTCAAAAAACCAAATTGGGTAAAGGGTTGAGGGCAACAGCCCAGGACCGTGAAACGGCCGTACTTATGGGCGTTAACCTTTCCCTTGCTGATTCACTCACGTTCGGCCTGAGCGCCGCGCTCGGTGCTGTAGGGGGAATCTTAATCGGACCAATCTCTTTCGCAACCCCCACAATGGGAATGACCTATGGCCTTAAGGGGTTTACAGCTGCTGTGATAGGAGGAATGGGGTCTATTCGTGGAGCTATAATTGGAGGAATTGTCTTAGGGATATTGGAGAATTTGGTTACGGGATTCATCTCGTCCACCTATAAAGATGTGGTCGCTTTTACTATTTTGATTTTATTTCTTCTTATTAAGCCTTCCGGTTTGTTGCTGAGACCACCCCAGCCGAAGGTTTGAAGAACATGAACATGCGACTTTTTAAAATTGCTTTTATCGTCATTGTCTGTCTTTTACTGGTTTTGTTACCCTATTTAGGGATCAACGTTTACAGGCTCCATGTCTTTACCTTAATCGGAATCTATACCCTTATTTCTATTGGACTGAATATTATTTTTGGTCATACAGGACAGATCGCACTTGGACATGCTGCTTTCTTCGCCATTGGGGCTTATACTTCGGCCATTCTTACCGCCCGGCTTGGTTTTCCCTTTCCAATTGCCTTTATCTGTGCTGGCCTCATTTCTTTGGTCTTTGGATTAGGTGTGGGGAGGGCCGCGCTGAAACTGGAGGGTGCCTACCTGGCAATGGCAACCATTGGCTTCGGTGAGATTGTAAGAATGGTACTCATCCATTGGGAAAGTCTGAGCGGCGGTCCTGCAGGGATCTCAAAAATTCCCAATCCTTACATTTTGGGCCTCACACTCAAATCACCACAGAGCAAATATTACATGATCATGGCAATTACCTTCCTGGGATTCGTCTGTTACCGGAACTTGATGAAATCAAATTATGGAAAGCAGTTTACAGCCATCAAAGAAAACCCTTTGGCTGCCCAGGCCATGGGAGTGAACACGACCCGGGTGAAGGTTATCGCCTTTGGACTGAGTACCCTCTATGCGGGTTTCGGTGGTAGCCTTTATGCCCATTTAAATAATTACATCGCCCCAGATGCTTTCCACTTTTCTGAGTCCATAACATTTTTGCTGATCGTAGTGTTGGGAGGTATGGGGAATATCTTAGGCCCTATTCTTGGATCGATCGTCCTCATCGAGGTCAAAGAATCTCTCAGGATGCTCAAAGACTATAACATGCTCATTTATGGGCTCAGCCTTATGGTGCTGATGGTCTTTGCACCGAAGGGTTTTGCAGGAGTCCGTTTTTCCTTTCTCTGGCGATGGATGGCCGGTAAAACGTCAACGGTTTCTAAATATTGAATAATGGCACTTTTTCTCGACATCAAAAAACTGACAAAAAGATTTGGTGGTCTTGTTGCAGTCGCTGACGTTGACATTGAAGTGCAGGAAGGAGAAATCATCAGCATTATTGGGCCAAATGGTGCTGGAAAGACGACCGTTTTCAATATGATTACTGGCTTTTATCCTCCGGATCAGGGGAGCATACGCTTTAATGGCCAGGAATTGTCAGGGCTTCGACCCCATGAAATCACCCGAGCGGGCATTGCAAGAACTTTTCAAAATATTCGACTTTTTGCCGACATGACAGTGATGGAAAACCTCATTGTCGCCCGTCAATGTCGAGCTAAAGCCACTTTAGTAGGAGCCACGCTGAGGACCTCCTCCGTTAAGCAGGAGGAAATGACTGACCAAGAGAAGATTCTCCGACTTCTCGAATTTGTTAACCTGCAGGGGAGCCGTACTCTTAAGACATCGGCACTTGCCTATGGTGAGCAGCGTCGTTTGGAGATTGCAAGAGCCCTCGCTACCGATCCAAAGTTACTTCTTCTTGATGAGCCTACCGCTGGAATGAATCCTCGCGAGAGTGAGAACATTATGGAACTGATCTCTCACTTGAGAAAGTTGGCGATCACCATCCTTCTGATAGAACATAACATGAATGTGGTCATGGGAATCTCAGAGCGCATTGCCGTCTTGGATCATGGGGTGAAGATTGCAGAAGGGATACCTAAGGAAATCCAGGCTAACGAAGCAGTCATCAAGGCTTATTTAGGGGACGCCATTTTTTAGCGATGTTGATAGTTAAGAATCTGAACGTTTTCTATGGCAATATACAGGCCCTTCGTGATGTCTCTCTCTCCGTAGAGACTAATGAGATTGTTACTCTCATTGGTGCCAACGGTGCGGGAAAGTCCACATTACTCAAAACCATTTCCCGTGTCTTGGATGCCGCCTCCGGGGAGATGATATTTCTTGATCAAGATATTAGAAAATTGCCTGCCCTTCGGGTTGTCCAGCTTGGGATCTGCCAGTCCCCTGAAGGGAGGAGGGTCTTTCCCGAGATGACGGTACTGGAAAATTTGGAGATGGGAGCCTATACAAGAAAGACTGGTTATAAAGAGGATTTGGAACGAGTCTATCGAATCTTTCCAGTCCTAGAGGAGCGCAAGAATCAATTGGCAGAAACCCTGAGTGGGGGTGAGCAACAGATGCTCACCATTGGCCGCGCCCTGATGTCCCGACCAAAGCTTCTGCTACTCGACGAGCCTTCCATGGGGTTGGCCCCAACATTGGTAAAGACTATCTTTGAAATTATTAAGACCATAAACGGCGAGGGGACCACCGTACTTTTGGTGGAGCAGAATGCCTCGATGGCACTCTCGATTGCGCAGCGAGGATATGTCATCGAGACCGGAAAAATTGTATTAAAAGATTCTTCCGAGAACTTGGTTAGGAATTCCCAAGTTCGAGAGGCCTACCTAGGGAAACGCTTTCAATGACCTTCGAAAGAAAGGGGAACTATCGTCAAGCGAACCATATCATTTTAAAAGCTTTGGATGAAAGAATTTCTTCTATAGTTATTGATTCACGTCGTGAACACAGCAGGAAAATTTTAGTATGAAAAAAGTTGTAAAGTCTTGTTGTCAAGGAAGTCATTCAGAATGTGGTGTATTAGTTCATGTGGTTGATGGGAGAGTAGTTAAAATTGAGGGTGATCCTGACCATCCAATGAACAAAGGTTATATATGTCCCAAGGGTAGAAACTATCATCAATTTTTATACCATCCAGATCGGATTAAATATCCTTTAAAAAGAACGGGGGCAAGAGGTGAGGGAAAATGGGGCCGTATATCATGGCCCGAAGCACTAGATATTATAGCTTATAAGCTGAACGAAATCCGAAAAAAAGATGGTCCATTAGCCATTACGACCTCAATGGGAACAGGACCTAAGGGCCATGAATTTATGATATTTCAATTGGCTTATGCCTTGGGTTGTAATGCTATGAACGTTACACACATGTGTTATATACCTTCCCATATAGCCGGAATGATAACCATGGGCGCAAGCAACGCCCAAGAAAGAGGTCCTGATTATCTTAATTCAAAGTGTATCATTGTTTGGGGAGGAAACCCAATCGTTTCACACCCTCCTCGTGGAAGAGATATTTTGCAGGCTAAGAAAAACGGTGCCAAACTGATTGTCATTGACCCTAGGCAGACGACACTGGCATCTAAAGCTGACATCTGGATCCAGATCAGGCCGGCTACTGACGATGCTCTTGCTTTGGGCATCTTGAACGTGCTTATCAACGAGAAACTCTATGATCAAAAATTTGTTGATGAATGGTGTACAGGTTTTGACAAACTTGAAGGACGTGTCCAATCTTATACTCCCGAAAGGGTATCCGAGATCACATGGGTGGCACCAGAAAAGATTAGAGCTGCTGCAAGGTTATACGGGAGTACGAAACCGGCTGCGATACATCATCGAGTTTCCGTTGAACACCACACCAACAGCTTTCAAACCCTCCGTGCTATCTATATCATTATGGCCTTGGGGGGAAACATCGACCTCCCGGGTGGAAATCTGATATCCGATTTTCCTAAAGGGTTCAAGGGGCTAGTTGGTCTTTTCAATGATCCCGTCTTACAACCGCCCGGCAGGACTGAACTGAACCGTTTAGGAGCAAAAGAGTTTCCAATGTATTCTGGTGCAGAGGCCGTTTATCGGCCTATCTCACATAATCCTACAGTGATCAAAGCAATGTTGACTGGTAAGCCATATCCAGTTAAGGCCATGTTTGCGTTTAATAATGTTGCCGTTTGTTCGGAAAACACTATGGACACTTGGGCGGCACTTAATAAGCTGGAGTTTTCGGTGGTGTCGGATTTCTTCATGACACCTACGGCAGAACTGGCTGATATTGTTCTTCCTTCCGCTACTTGGCTGGAAAAGGAAGAAATTCCATGCATATCTTATGAAAACTTTTTCGCCGTTCGCCAAAAAGCTATTGAGCCCCTGTACGAGTGTTGGGACGATAAAAAGATGATTTTGGAATTAGCTCCGAGATTAGGACTTAAGGAATGGTTCCCTTGGAACAGTGTTGAAGAGTTCAACAACTGGCAGTTAGCTCCTTCGGGTATGAATTTCAATGATTTAAGGGAAAGAAGTTATGTAATGGAGCCATTACGCTATAAAAAATATGTTACGAGAGGTTTTGCAACACCCTCTGGTAAAATAGAACTGTACTCCAGCAGGCTCGAAAAGAACGGCTACGACCCACTGCCTTATTATCAAGAAAACCCTGAAAGCCCTATAAGCACTCCGGAGCTGTACGAGAAATTTCCCCTCATTTTAATCACTGGTGCTCGGCATATCGCCTTTTTCCATTCTGAAGGTCGCCAGATAACAAACCTACGAAAACTGAATCCTTTTCCGATCCTCGAATTACACCCGGATGCTGGAAAGAAGTATGGTATTGGTGATGGAGATTGGGCGTGGATTGAAACGCCACGGGGTAAAGGAAAGGTCAAAATGAAGGTAAAGCTTACTTCAAAAATCGATCCACGAGTTTGTAGTGCCGCACACCATTGGTGGTTTCCAGAGGATCCGGGACCTGAACATGGAATTTTTAAGTCAAACATAAATGTTGTGACATCGATTGATCCTCCATACGATCCAATAGTTGGCGCTGCACCGCTAAGAGGGCTACTATGCAGGGTTCATAAGGCATAAACAAAATTAAAGGGAGGATGTTTTGATATGTACATCGACCAAAATAAATGTAACCAATGCCATACGTGTGTAGATGCCTGTGCTTTGGAGATGATTACAGAAAAAGATGGCCAGATGGTCATTGGCGAATTTTGTGTCAACTCGTGGGGATGTCCTGCTGCTACTGTTTGTCCCCAGGAGGCCATTATTCACTATGAGAAAAACCCCAAAGCAGACGCTCTACTGTGCACGGTCTGTCCTGTGCACTGCGAGATTCCCCCTGGGGGAACAGGTGATTGCCAGATGATGGCCAATAGAAATGGTAAAATTTTGCGAAGAGACAAACTTACACCGTTCGAGGATATCAATAAATACTTGAAACCGGAATACGACCCGGTTATTTGTAAACCCTTACTCACTGGAATAGGAGCTGGTTCCCATATTGTTAATCCTCCGGCACCCTACATAGTACAGGACAAAGTAGGAGCTGTGGATGTAGTTACATCCGTTACCGAGGCCCATTATCTCTATGCTGGGATAAAGGTTAAAATTGATACCGAAAAGTATGTGGGCGAAGAAGGCTCAAAAGTGTTCTGTGACGGGAAAGAGGTTGGCATTGTAGGAAAGGAACAGTATGGGTCTAAATTTCTTGAATTGGGTAACGTCAATACCTTTACCGACGGGAAAGACGGTTGGAGGGCTGCCAAGTTGGTGGCTGACATTGCCAATCGTAAACCAGTCAAGTTAGAAATCAAGGATGGAGCCGCCTTAGAGATTCAAGTTGGAGAGAAACCCATTATAGATGGAGAGTTATCTGAGCGTCGCCGCTATGGTTGTGGTAGTGAGGGAGGAGTTTCCCTGGGTAAAGTTTTTTTGAAACAATTATTTGAGAAGGGAATTATTAACGAAGGTATTGTCATAGATCGAGGAACCACAGGACGTTTTGGAGTACCGGCAATAGATTCTAAATTGGATCCGTGGAGTAAATATATTATGAAAAGCGGTATAAGAATTCACTACGTAAATCCATGTTTCTTATGTCTACCACATGTAGGTGGGAAAGGATGGGGGTGTACGCCGCTCAAGAGCGGCTTTGATATTATTGCTGACTTTGATCCAGAATCTATTGAACCAGGTTACACTATTTTAATTACTGAACCTAGTGCCGATAGAATTGCTTTTTATGAGTTTACCAAGGAGAAAAAATTCAAAGAAATTCCTTTGCCGAAAGAAGTGGAAAAGGCTATAGACATTTACAGGGCAGAATGCGAACCAGCCAGGGTTTCTGCTTACTTCATCGCTGGCTCTGGTGGTTCTGTTAGAAGAGGAGTTACCAAGAGACCTTTTCACTTATCAGAGGCAGTACTGGAAAGAAAGGCGAAAGTATCAGTGGGTGGAGCGCCGGCCTTCGTTTTTACTGGAGGAGGCATCAACTTCATGGTGGACGTAGAGGAAGTCAAACCTGGTGTTTTCTATTGGACATCAGCGCCAGCCATCGTAGCTCCACTTGAATTTACAATGAAGCTTGAAGATTTCAAGCGAATCGGAGGTTTTACAGACCATATCCGGCCTTTAAAAGATATCCTAATAAGTCGATAAAGAAACAGGTATTATAAATGGATCAATTTTCCGCTGGAAAGGAGTATATCCGGGAGCTCGAAGACAGCTCTGTTATTGTGGAAATAGGACCTATGCTGATGAGTATTTGGGCATCTAAAGAGGGTGTACCCAGTATTACTTGGGCAAGACAAGGGGCAAAAAAGGCGGTAGGAGTCTTTAAAATATTGGCCAGCTTCTGGAGAGTAATTACTCAAAAAATTGATAAGATAGTGTTGGTTGATTCCTTTCCTCCTGTGGTTAAAAAATTAATATTAACTGCCCGAAAATTTGAGGATCCCACAGTAACTCCTTTAATCGGTGTGGCGGGAGCCACAGCGGATGAAGTGGCCGATTTTATTTATAACACTGGTGAGGTCAGCAAAGTGGTAGTAAACAATGGTGGCGACATAGCTATCCGCCTAAGGGAGCAAGAGACAGTGAAAGTCGGTATCAAGACAGATATTAATGAGAAGGGGATCTCCCATATAGTGACCGTTACGGTGAAAAGCGGAATCAGAGGGATCGCTACAAGTGGGTTTGGAGGAAGAAGTTTTACGAGAGGTATTGCAAACGCTGCTGTAGCTATCGCAGACGATTCAATTTCGGCAGATGTTGCTGCGACGCTAATTGGTAATGCTACAGAGATCGAGAGCCCATGTGTCGTAAAGACCTCTGCAAGAAATTTGAACCCGAACACGGACATTCCGCATCTATATGTTACTACAAGCATTGGTCATTTGGAAAGATGGGAAATTGTGCAGGCCATCGATCAGGGTATAAAAAGAGCCAAAGCATTCGAAAACAAAGGATTAATCATTGGGGCCTTTGTTGCTGTGCGAGATCAATACAGAATTTCAGATTCAATAGTTTCACTTGTACAGCCTATATCCGACATAGTTGCGATATAAATAAAAGAAGGGTCATTCTGATATCTTAGAAATAGGTAGAAAGCTTTGATGATCATGGACTTCGAGTATTTCAGAGCAAAGTCTCTCCAAGAGGTTTTGCTTATGAAGGGAAAAAGTAGAAGTGAAATCTTGGCCGGAGGTACAGATCTCCTTGTAAGAATGAAAACTGGTGAAACCAACCCTAAGATCTTGATTGATATTAAAAAAGTACCGGACCTCAATAGAATTATACTTAATCCTGACGGTAGTATTTCAATTGGTGCGTCAGTTACCTTTTCTGATATTTTAGAAAGCGATTTACTGAAACAAGAATGTCCTATCCTATATAAGGGAGCCCAAGTCATGGGAACGACTCAGATTAGGAATCGCGCTACGATAGGCGGGAACATTTGCCACGGATCTCCCGCTGCAGATAGTGTTCCTCCATTAATGTGTTTAGGAGCCCAGTTATTATTGATCAATAGAAATGGCGAAAGGTGGCTTCCAATTGAGAATTTTCATGAGGGGCCTAGAAAAACATGCCTCAAGCCGGAAGAATTCTTGTGTGAAATCAAAATTCCACCGATTCAACCAAGAAGTTTTTGTGCTTATTTAAAACACGGCGTAAGGAAAAGTTTAGAAATCGCCATTGTCAGTATTGGCCTCTTGGTCTTTTTTAGCGACGAAGAGGGAGTCATAGATAACATTAGGATCTCATTGGGTTCTGTGAGCCACATCCCAGTTCGATCTAAGGAAGCGGAAGATATTTTAAAGGGAAAGAAAATAACTAAAGATCTTATTGAAAAAACCGCTTTGACTGTTCAAAAGAGTATCAATCCTATTTCCGATTTGAGAGGATCAGCTGAATACCGCTATGAAATGGCCTATATGTTGACTAAAAGGGTGCTTCAAGAGTGTTGCAATCATGTATAAGAAGCTCATAAAACTTCAAGTAAATTCTGAGAAAATGGAATGTACTGTAAGAAACAATATAACCCTATTAGATTTATTACGAGATGTGTTAGATTTAACTGGTACTAAAAAAGGGTGTGATACTGGAGAGTGTGGTGCGTGTACTGTAATTCTAGATGGCAAGGCAGTTAACGCTTGCCTAATATTGGCAGTAGATGCAGATGGTAGTGAAGTGCAAACAATTGAGGGGGTAAGAAAAATGAGTTTACACCCTCTTCAAATATCTTTTATAGAGAGAGGAGCTATTCAGTGTGGATTTTGCACACCTGGAATGATTATGTCTGCTAAGGCTCTACTGGACAGAAATCCTAACCCTACCAGTGAAGAAATTAAGACAGCTTTGGCAGGGAATCTTTGCCGTTGCGGAGCTTACAATAAGATACTGTATTCTATTAAATGTTTAACAAGTAAGTAGCTTCATAAAAGGTGAGGACAAGAGATTTTATGGGCACCGATGAGTACGCTATTATTGGTAAGAACATACCACGGATTGATGGCCTTATTAAGGCTACGGGGATGGCAAAATACGTGTCAGATATCAAACTTCCGGGAATGCTTCACGGGAAAATTCTAAGAAGTCCATTAGCTCACGCAAAGATACTAAACATCGATACTACTATGGTAGAAAGTATGCCCGGTATAAAAGCTGTTGTGACGGCCAAAGACACATTTAATAGGACATTTGCTATAAACATGCGCTTAGCTAATAACCTTTTATTGCAAAATGAAAAGGTACGTTATGTCGGCGACCAAGTAGCCGCTGTAGCGGCTGTGGACGAGGAAAGCGCTTTGGAGGCCCTATCCTTAATCAAAGTTGATTATGAAGAACTGCCAGCTGTTTTTGATCCTTTTCAAGCCATGGAACCAGGAGCTCCAAAGATTCATAGAGAAGAAAACAATATTGCTTGGTACATTTCCAGGGCTTTTGGTGATATCGAAAAGGGTTTTGATGAATCGGATATCATTCTTGAAGATGAGTTTCATAGTCCCCCTGTGGCCCACTGTTGCTTGGAGCCTAGAGGATGTGTAGCCTCTGTGGATATATCAGGTAGATTAACGGTATGGGCAACAACCCAAACTCCCCATCCTTTGCGGGAGGAACTCTCTGACGTATTAGGTATACCGATGGCAAAAGTCAGGGTCATTCAGCAACTTATGGGTGGTGGCTTTGGTAGTCGGATGGGTATGGACCCAATTGATGGCATCACCTGCCTTCTGGCCTTGAAGAGTGGTAAACCAGTACGCGTTGTGAATTCCCGGGATGAGGAGTTCTTAAGTTCCAGGATACGCTATCCCATGTGGATATGGCTTAAGACAGGAATTAAACGAAGCGGCAGATTGCATGCAAGTCACGTAAGAATTATCACTGACAATGGTGCATATCACATGGAAGGTGATACTGTTACAGGAAGTGCGATGAGTAAGTTTGGAGAACTTTACGTTATCCCAAATGTAAATATGGAGGCAAAGTTAGTGTATACGAATAACGTCTATGGAGGGGCCTTTCGTGGATATGGTAGTCCGCAAATATTCTTTGCCGTTGAAAGCCAAATGGACAAAATAGCTGAGACCCTCAATATGGATCCAGCCGAAATACGGCTTCTAAATGCCGTTAAGCCTAACAGTATCACTGCCTCTGGAGTCCAAATTGGCAGCTGTGGAATAAGGGATTGTATTCATAGGGTGATGGAACTCTCAAGTTGGAAAGAAAAACGGAGCCAGAAGTCGGGGCCCCAGTCCTCGGTGCGCCGCGGTATTGGCATGGCCAGTATGATTCACGTAGGCGCCGGCGCCAAGAGCTTTTGGGGAGAAAACTGCAATTATTCAGCGGCAACTGTTAAATTAAATAGCGATGGGACGGCTGATGTATTCACAGGATCCGCAGAATTGGGACAAGGGTCTAATACCGTTTTAGCCATGATTGCTGCCGAAGAGCTTGGTCTCAAGATAGAAGATATCAATATTACAAACGGTGACACCTTGATCACCCCATCGTGCCGTGGTGCATGGGGTAGCAGGCAGACATTTACAGCAGGACTAGCAGTAAAACTCGCTTGCCAGGACGCCAAACGGCAACTATTTGAAGTGGCAAGCGCATTACTTGAGGCAAATCCAACCGATTTAGTAGCCCAGGGTCGGATTGTATTTGTTAAAAAAAATCCCTCGAAGTCTATTCCTTTCGCCAAAGCAATTTCGGAAAGTTATTTTAATATGGGCTCTCCTATTATAGGGAAAGGTATTAATGATGATCCTTGGTCTACTAGACGAGATCCCAAGACTGGATATGGAAGCTACGCCTCGGCTTTTGCTTTCGCAACCCAGGTGGCAGAGGTCGAAGTTGATATGGAGACAGGGAGTGTTACTGTTTTGAATATGTACTGTGCACATGATGTTGGGAAGGCAATAAATCCTCTGTTAGTGGAATGCCAAATCGAGGGTGGTGTGTTATCTATGGGGATAGGATATGGACTTACTGAGAAACTAATCATTGAGAAGGGTGAGGTTAAGAACCGAAATTTTTCTGATTATAAACTTCAGACTATGGCTGATATTTGCAACATTAAAACTGTTATAGTTGAGACAATTGATTCGAGAGGTCCCTTTGGGGCTAAAGGTGTTGGAGAACCAGCCATGATTCCGACTGCAGCGGCAATTGCCAATGCAATCCATAATGCCATAGGGGTCTGGATACATGACCTCCCTATGAATCCAGAAAAGGTGCTCAGGGCAATAAAGAAGGCTCAAGATAAGCAGAGTACTTAACTTGTGATAATGGTCAAACCTCACAACCTCAATGGTGATGGGGAGGTGAGAAAAAGTAAGGAGAATTAGTATGATAATAGACATTCATGTCCACATATTTGAAGAGAAAATGTGGTGCAGGAAATTTCTGGATGAAGTATATGAACTTAAACGTAAGACCCTAACTTCAGAGGAGTTCAAAAAATACAAGATTGAGGCTCCAACGGATATGCTTATCAAGGATATGGATGCAGCCGGAGTAGATGTTGCGGTTTGTCTGCCCATCGACTTTGCCTTTATAGCCCGACAAGAAGCAGAAATTTCCATATGGAAGGCCAATGAATATGTGGCCGAGGCCCAAGATCGATATCCGGATAGGATTATCGGCTTTGTTGGGGTAGACCCTCAACGTCCTGATGCTGTGGAACTTTTAGAAAAAGGAGTTAAGGATTGGGGCTTAAAAGGGATCAAGATTTATCCAGGAAATTTTTACCCGACGGACGAGCGAGTCCAACATTTTTTTAAGAAAGTGGACGAGCTAAGGTTGCCTGTCCTTTTTCACTCGGGGGTCGATCCATACCCCTTTCTAACCAAGTATGGGAATCCTGAATATCTAGACGACCTAACTCTTAGATATCAAAATATAAAGGTCATTGCTGCGCACTTCGCTCGTGGGTGGCATGATTTATTAGCAGAGTTGATGGTATACCGGCCAAATAGAATTTGGACGGACATAGCCGCTATGCAATATGAATATACCGCTAGCAGATGGCATTTCTTCACCAATCTCCGCTACTTCATGGATCGGGTACCAAATGCTGTTCTTATGGGGTCGGATTGGCCATTTCCTAAGAACCCTCCGCAGTCGGCACAGCCGTCTTACAAAGAATGGATCGAATTGTTTAAGAATCTAAGTTTACCCGATGTATTTCTAAGTATGGGCATGAAACAATTTTCAGCAGAGGAGAAAGATAAGATACTGGGGGGTAATGCTCAGCAGTTGCTAGGTTTGTAATTATAGAAGTCCCTATGCAAATATTGTTACTCATGAAACGGGTTTTTTAGGATGCAGTATCGATACCTTAAACATGGTAGAGGAGCTAGAGGTGACTAAAACAGTCGAAATATATGACCTCTATTATGGGGGTCAAAAGCAACTATTTGCGAAAGCCGCGGTAGTAGACCCATTCGTGTTTCTATCGAGTTTCAATGGGGTAGATCCGAAGACTAATCAGCTTGTTCTTGGGGGCGTAAAACCACAGACCAAAATGATATTGACCAAAATCAAGTCAGCTCTGGAGGATGTGGGAAGCTCCCTAGAAAACATACTCAAAATGTGGTATTACCAATCCACGATAGAAAATTATTGGAATTGCCGGGATGTTGTAACTGAATCTTTCGCAAAAGAAGCTCCTAAACTAATAGAAGATCCAGAACCTTTTACAGGCCTCACACCAGAATTGACTAATAAAGGATACACTATTGAAATTCAGACCATTGCATCAACAAAGGGACCTAAGAAAATTCCCCTCCTTTACGGTGGGGTGAAACAAAAATACTCAAAAGGAGCGATAGTAGATTCGATCGTTTATATGGCAGGAATGAGTGGAATAGACCCACAAACCCGGCAGATTCCACTGGGAGGGGTGAGGTCACAATGTAAAGTTACATTGTCCAAAATCAAGACAAACTTAGAGGAGATGGGAAGTTCTCTGGAGAACTTGGTTCACATGACATACATGGTACCCCAGTATAGTAATCTTCACTATACGCCCAACATGTATGGTGATGTTGACGCATGCATGGACGAGATAAGTAAATTCTGGAACGAGAACTGCCCTGAACTGATAGATCATCCACCAGCAACCTCAATAATAAAACCGCAATCTTTATGCCGTACTGAATATGCTTTAGAATTCGTAGCAATAGGATCGCTTAAAAAACCTAAGAAATATGACCTTTATTATTCAGAACAAAAGCAATCGATTGCAAAAGCCGTTGTAGTAGAACCTCTTGTTTTTCTATCTAGTTTTAATGGAGTAGACCCGAAGACGAATCAACTCGTACTTGGCGGCGTGAAACCCCAGACCAAAATGGCGTGGACGAAGATTAAGTCAGCCTTGGAAGACGTGGGAAGTTCGCTGGAAAATATAGCAATGGTTAGGTACTTCCTGCCCAACATTCGTAACCTCGAGACACTCTTGCAGGAAACGAGTAACTTCTGGAATGAGAACTGCCCTGAACTATTGGAGCATCCGCCTGCTGCCACTTTCCTGGGGACGCAATTAGCCTTTCCAGAATATGCTGTCGAGATAGAGGTTACTGCCGCAGTTCCATAGGATTACACAGTAGCTTAGCGATTAATTACTGAAAGCAAGAATTATGGGCGGCTTATTTTCCCGCCTTAAACTTTAATTATCATAATAATACTTCATACCCCGATACTGGCCTACAGAACTAAAAGATTTTTCTTCGAAACATTCCTGGGTTAGCCACTTGCTTTTAAATAGATTTTCCTCCATAATTTCTTCATTTATCTAGGCCGCTATTTTATATGTGCGTGGGTCGGAGATCCCTTTGTGTCCTGTGATTGAAAATCGCACAGTTCAGATTTGAGGGAATTCTGTATGCGAAAGCCGCATATGCACCGGGCATGGATGATTTTAGGTTCTTCATCCATCACCCTCTTTATCGCCTACGCGATTCGCATCGGTGCATTCTCTGTACTTCTTCCTGAAATGATCCAGGAGTTTCAATTGACCAAGGCTGAAGGCGGGATGATCAAAACTAGCATGATGTTTACCTATACCCTTTTTTCACCCCTGGTAGGATGGCTTACGGATCGCATCGGTGGAAGATTCGTTATCTGTTTCTTCTGCCTCTTTTTAGGTGCCGGAACATTTTTGATGGGTAAGACTTCAGGTCTTTTAACAGCAGTCCTCTTTTTCGGAATCGTGGGGATAGGGGCAGCCGGCTTGTGGACTCCGGTTGTCACTCTGGTCCAGAGGTGGTTTGGAGAGTCACGGCGGGGACTCGCCCTCGGTATTCTTTCACCCAGTTATGTTCTTGGATTTGGGTTGATGGGTCTAATATTGCCTATTATCGTAAAACAATACGGATGGAGAATAGGCTGGTTTATATTGGGCATCTGTGGTTTTGGACTTGTGCCCCTGAACGCCGCTTTTCTGAGAAGTCGTCCAGAAGAAATGGGCATAGTTCCATGGGCAGAATCCTTGAAAGAGTCAAAGGCTGCCGCATCCGCTGATCAACCTTTAGGGTATAGTAAAATTTTCACGAAACAAGTTTTCTGGTTGATTGGCTTTGCATATTTATTAATCGCTTCCGGAACCTATATCATTCTCGATTTCATTGTTACTTATGGTGTCATGGAATTAAAAATCCATTATACTGTTGCTTCTGGATTAATCAGTGTGGTGGGGTTTTCAAGTGTGTTTGGAGGTTTCATTTTGCTAACTCTTTCTGATTATATTGGCAGGAAGAAATCTTTGGTAATCATTCAAACCTGGTTGGGCTGTGGCATCCTTCTCACTATCTTTGTGGGCAATCGTATCACGCTCATGATGGTTGGGATGGGGATTTTCGGATTTCTGTATGGAGCAATCTGGCCAATGTATGGAGCTACTGCAAGGGATTATTTTCCAAAAGAAATGACGGGTACAATCATAGGTCTTTGGACCATCTTTTACGGGGTGGGGGCAATGATTTGTCCAGTGGTAGCTGGTTACCTTGCTGATGTGACCGGTACGTTCCGATGGCCTTTTGGGTTGGCAGCTCTTACATGTTTCATCGCTGCTCTTTTGGTTGGGTTTTTAAGGAAGCCAACTAAATTTGATCGCCAGCCATAGACCGCTGAAGACCTGAGCGTTAATAAGATTATGTGGCTGAGCGGTGAAACACAAGAAGATTGAAGGAATTCTTTTTTTTATGATAGGATGGATCATTGATCAAATGGTGGGGGAGGAATAAGACGTGCCGATACCAAGAATTTTAGTTGTTGATGATGAAATGATTGTTTGTGAGAGTTGCAAACGGATTCTGGAGGAGGA
>Ga0214473_10002637_pt1 | contig 21997 bp, 25 predicted proteins | sample RVTome_7_FD_203509 | JGI IMG/M metagenome (GOLD analysis project Ga0214473, IMG submission 203509) | Soil microbial communities from uranium-contaminated site in the Upper Colorado River Basin, Wyoming, United States - RVT98D197 | ecosystem: Environmental > Terrestrial > Soil > Contaminated >... | reverse complement strand
GCGATCATGCCCATCGCCAAGACAGCCGTCAAACGGGAAAAAGAGATCGAGCTGCGGCGCAACCTGCGACACCTCCGCGAAGCCCTTGACGCCTACAAGAAACTGGCCGACGAAAAGACGATCGAGGCGGAAGAGGATTCGGAAGGCTATCCGCCGGACCTGGAAACGCTGGTCAAGGGCGTTGAGGTCAAGGCGGAACAAGCTCAATCCCAGACCCCTTTTGGCCAGCCGGCGGCCAAATCCAGCTCGGAAAAAAAGATCGTCAAGTTCCTCCGGCGGATTCCCAGGGATCCGATGACCGGCTCAATCGATTGGGGGCTGAGATCCTATCAGGACGAACCCGACACGGACGACTGGGGAGGCGAAAATGTCTATGATATCTACACCAAGAGCCCCGGCACGGCTTTGGATGGGACTAAATATAGGGACTGGTGATGCGATGAACAGAGGGGACAGCCGGTCCAGAGCAGGGTTCACTCTGATCGAAATCATCATCGTCTTTGCTTTGATCGGGATCCTTGTTGGTCTGGCTCTGCCGCGCTACCAGCATTCCCGCCGCCGGGCCCTAGAGGCCGTGCTGAAGGAAGACCTCTTCCAGATGAGATTGCTGATCGGCCAGTACTATACCGATAAGGGTAAATACCCGGCCACCCTCCGGACTTTAGTCGAAGAAAATTACGTTCGCACGATCCCCCTCGATCCCATGACGGGCTCGGCCGAGACCTGGCAAGAGATCAAAGACCAACCTTCTTACGAAGAAATGGTCCCAGGGGTGGAGTACGGGATCGTCGACGTTCGTTCCGGGTCTGAGGCCAAGGCTCTGGACGGCACGACCTATGACACCTGGTAGCGGATGATGGAAAATAGACGCAGCGGCTATATCCTGATCATGCTCCTCTTCGTCGTAACCGCGATGGGCATCGGCCTGCTGGTCGCCGTCCCGGTATGGCAGACCCAGATCCAGCGTGAGAAAGAAGAAGAACTGATCTTCAGGGGAAAACAGTACGTGGAGGCGGTTCGTATCTTCCAGATCAAGAAACCCGGGACCTTTCCGAAAACCCTGGATGAGCTGGTCGAAGAGAAGTGCCTCCGCCGACCCTTCAGTGACCCGATGAACCCGGAGGGAGACTGGAATATCATCCTCCTCCCGGAAGGCGGCCCGGGAGGCGCCCTTCGGCGCAGTCGGGTCGGAACCCCTATCCAGACGACCGGGGGAGCTTCTAGGCCGGATCGCGGTCAGGGCCAAGCGTTCGCGGTCCAGAGTATCCTGGTAGCCCCGCAGAGCGCCCTGTCCTCCATCCGAAACGCCCAGATCCTTGGCGTTGTCAGTTCGTCCACCAAGAAATCCTTCCGCATATATAACAATGAAGAGAGCTACGACAGGTGGCTCTTTTTTTACGGCCAGGACTCCAAGCAGCCACCGGAGATCATCTATTACGGCCAGTCCTCTAAATGAAGTCCATCCTGATCGTGGCCGGCGAAAACTCAGGGGATAGCCACGGAGCGGACGTCGTCCGCGAATTCAAAAGACGGCACTCCGACGTCGTCTTTTTTGGAGTGGGGGGAGAGAGGCTGGCCGAGGAAGGGGTCGAGATCTGCAGCTCCATTAAGGAGCTGAGCGCCGTCGGCATTTTCGAGGTCATAACCCGACTCCCCCAGATCCGACGGGTCTTCACTCTCCTCGAGAAAGAGGTCCAGGCGCGAAACCCTGCGGCGGCTATTCTCATCGATTCGCCGGACTTCAACCTTCGCTTGGCCAAAAAATTGCACAAGTCCGGCATCCCAATACTCTATTACATCAGCCCTACAGTTTGGGCGTGGCGGAGCGGCCGGCTGAAGATTATCCGGAGAGTAGTCAATCGGATGTGCCTGATCTTCCCGTTCGAGAAAAAACTCTACGATGACAGCGGCATCCCGGCAGTTTTCGTCGGCCATCCTCTCAAAGACAAGGTCACAGCCAGGATGAGCAGGGAGGAGTTCCTGTCCGAGTACTCTCTGCCGCGCCAGGGCCCCCTGATTACTCTTTTGCCCGGAAGCCGGAGGACGGAGATCAAGAACCACATGCCCGTCTTGATCTCGGCTGCCCGAAGGTTGAGGACCGAAATCCCGGCTCACTTTCTTCTTGTTCTGGCGGAGAGTATCGACCGGGACTATCTCCATCGGTACTTGCCCCGCGGGGAGGAAGGGATCGATGTCCTCACCAGGGACGGATATGACGCCGTGGCTCATTCCGACCTTGTCCTTTCCGCCTGCGGAACAGCCAACCTGGAAACGGCCTTACTGGGGACTCCTTTTATCGCCTTCTATCGCCTCTCCCCCCTCACCTATTATCCGTTTCACAGACTCGTCAAGATCCGCGCCTACAGCATCGTCAACATCCTCGCCGGGAAGACTGTCGTGCCGGAGCTCATCCAGGGCCGCTTCTCGACCGCTCCGCTCGTCGGCGCGACGAAAGCGCTGCTCTCCTCCGCAGAACGCAGGGCCAAGATGAAAGAGGAATTCCGGCGGATCGTCGATCTCCTCGGGCAAGAAAAGGCGTCCGAGAGCGTCGCTCGGGAACTCGACGGGATCGTCTTTGATACCTGAAAACGAATGCTCCGTTGACAGAAGGAGGAAAAATGAAGAGGGTATTCTGGCTGGTCGGCCTGATCCTCATGGCCGCTTCTTTTGCTATCGCCCAGGACAACGAAATTTTGAAGCTCAAGGAGAGGGTTATCGAGATCCAGAACAAGGGGGACTTGGGCTTCCGCAATTTTGCATTTTGCTCGAGCATAGTGGGATTCGGCTCTTATTCAGCCCTCTCCGACCCAGTTCTTGATAAGAGCGGCGATCTCCTGGTCTACTATGAGCCGGTCAATGTGTTCACCGCCAAGAAGGAAGGGCTCTACGAAATCTGGTACACTCAGGACATGGTGCTGCTCGATGAAAAGGGGGAAGTCCTCCAGGAATGGCCCGGTGCTCTCGACTTCCATTACACGACCCGGACCCCGGTGATGGACCTCTGGGCCCAGAACAGCATCACTCTGGGAGGTCGGGTCCCCGCCGGGAAATACAAATTCAAAGCCGTGCTCAAGGACAAGCTGAGCGGCCGGACGGCCGTCCAGATCACGGATTTCGAGGTTCGCTGAGCTCTCTAGGCAGGACGAATTCGATCCGGTCGTAAAGGCGGAGGCCGTGCTTTTCGACAAACCCGGCCTGGAGCTCGAGGACGAACGACGCCGCTGCGGCAGGAATATAGGAGGAGCAGGGGTCCTTGGGGCAAGGCGGGACCTGGTTCTCGATATGCACGATCCGCTTCCGGCCGTCGAGCCACAGAATGTCGATGGCGAAGCGCATGTTTTTCATCCAGAACGAATGGATGTCCTCTTTCTCAAAGAGGAACAGCATGGCCTGATCCTCGTTGATCTTCTCCCGGAACATCAGCCCCTGAGCCCGCTCCTCGTCGCTCACGGCGAGCTCGGCGGTGGCGGAGAAACTGTCGGGAAAATAGACCTTGATGAACTTGTTCTTTCCCGCCTGTCCGGAGCAGTAGAGCGTCAGGAATACAAGAACCAGGATGATTCTTTTCTTCATCGTTGATCTCCGTCAAACCCAGTTCGCCGCCATGGTATCCCTCTCCTGTCCGCTTGTCAATGCGCGGAAATCAGGGGTACGAACCGGACCGGCAGGAGTTTTTTCTTCCTGAAACCCCGCCGCTCGCGGCTGATGAGAAAAAGATCCTGAAAACCCGCTCCCACGGGGATGATCATTCGTCCGTCCGGGCTGAGCTGGTCCTGCAACCTCTTCGGCACTGCCGGAGCCGCGGCCGTAACGATGATCGCATCGAAGGGCGCATTCTCTTCCCATCCCGAAGTGCCGTCCCCAACCTTATAGTGGATATCAGTGTAGCCGAGCTCCTGCAGGAGCGCCCGGGCCCTGTCGGAAAGTGCGCTCAGAAGCTCGACTGTGAAAACCTGGCGGACTATCTCAGCCAGGACGGCCGTTTGATAGCCGCTTCCCGTTCCCACCTCCAGGACTTTTTCTTTTCCTGTGAGCTCGAGTGCCTGGGTCATGTAGGCGACGATATATGGCTGGGAAATCGTCTGCCCCTCGCCGATCGGAAGAGGCTCGTCGCCATGCGCGAAAGGCCTGATTTTCTGCGGAACGAAAAGATGCCGCGGCACCTTGCGCATAGCGGCGAGCACCTTCTCGTCGTTCACCCCCCGGGCTCGGATCTGCAGCTCCACCATGGTCTCCCTTTGGGTGATGAAATCATCTTCCGGGTCCGCCATGATTTGCCCCTATTCCTTGGATCCCCCCGCGGGTTAGCCTGGCCTACTTAGTGCCGGCTGCAGGTCCGGGCATCAGGTGCTGCAGGGAGAGAGCACTGGCGCATCCACGGCGCTTAATAGGCCTTGGCAAAATAGGCCAGCTCCCGGCCCTTTTTCCGGCAGTAAACACAATCGCCAGGATCCTCCTTCAGCTTATCCTGCAAGGGGATCACCCGGATGCTGGCCATTGTCTCCTCTTTGATCTTGTCCTCACAGGCTTCATCACCGCACCACCAGCTCCGGATAAATCCGCGCTTGGATTCGATGACGTCCTTGAATTCCTGATAATCCGAAACGGTCCGCGTGTTCTCTTGCTGAAACCTCAGCGCCTGATCAAACAGGGAGGACTGAATCTCCTGGAGCGTTTTATTGACCTGCGGAACCAGCCCGGCCAGTCCGACGAAGTCTTTTTTCTTTACGTCCCGCCGAACCAGTACGGCTCGATTCTCCTTGATATCTTTCGGCCCAACTTCCACCCGGAGCGGGACTCCCCGCATCTCCCACTCCGAGAACTTCCAGCCGGGAGTGAATTCCTCCCGGGCATCCAGTTTGACGCGCAGGCCGGCCTCGAGCAGTTCCTTTTCGACGGCCAGGGCGGCGGGGAGGACGTTCTCTTTCCAGTTGCCCAGCGAGATGGGGACGATGACCACCTGGATGGGCGCCACCTGCGGCGGAATCCTCAGCCCGGAGTCATCACCATGCGTCATGACCAGGGCCCCGATCAGGCGCGTCGAAACCCCCCATGATGTTTGCCAGACGTACTGTTGCTTTTGCTCCCTGTCTTCGAAACGGATCTCGAAGACTTTCGAGAAATGTTGTCCGAGGTTGTGGGAAGTGCCCATCTGGAGTGCTTTGCCGTCCGACATCAGCGCTTCGATCGCGTATGTCTCCATCGCTCCAGCGAACCTCTCCCGGGGCGACTTCCGGCCTTCGATGACCGGGATGGCCAGATCCGATTCCACAAAGTCCTTGTACAGGTAAAGGATCTTGATGGTTTCATCCTGCGCCTCTTCGATCGTCTCGTGAGCGGTGTGCCCCTCCTGCCACAGGAACTCGGTGGTCCGGAGAAAAGGCCGGGTCACCTTTTCCCAGCGGACAATGTTGGCCCACTGGTTGATCAGGACAGGCAGATCCCGATAGGATTGGATCCATTTGGCATACATAGAGCCGATAATGGCCTCCGACGTGGGCCGGACAGCGAGCCGCTCCTCCAGCTGCTCCTGGCCCCCCTGCGTGACCCAGGCGACCTCCGGGGCGAACCCTTCCAGGTGCTGCATCTCCTTCTGCAGAAAGCTCTCCGGGATGAACAGGGGGAAATAGGCATTGACGTGCCCCGTCTGTTTGATCCGCCGGTCCAGCAGCCGTTGGATATTCTCCCAGATCGCGTATCCATAAGGCCGGATAACCATTATGCCCTTCATCGGGGCATAATCGGCCATCTCAGTCCTGCGGATGATGTCCAGGTACCAGCGGGAGAAATCCTCGCTCTTGGCAATAATCTGCTTAACAAACCGTTCATCCTTGGCCAATGGTCACTCCAGGCGGGTGAAGATTGGCTCATTCTATCCATCACCTCTTTGTTTGTCAAGGAACGGCAGGACCCGTTTTGGGAGGGCGCTTCGGAGGTAAGGGGTGAGATAGGGGATCATGGGGCGGCGAAAACAAATTCACCCCTGATTTCATCCAAAGGGGTGATTGACCCTTCTGCCCGGGCATGGCATCTTAGGCAACGGAAAAGGAAAAGGAAGCGGATATGTTATCTAAATCCTCGCTGCTGGCGCCGGAAAAAACCGAAAGGAAGGACCAGATCTTCAACCTGCCACTTCCCACCGTCGTCGAGGGCCGCGACGCCGCGGGCCGGTCTTTTCAGGAGAAGACCGTTCTCTTCTACATCAGCCATCACGGAGCCTCATTCAACCTGGTCAACCCCATCACGCTGGGTTCCAAGCTCAAGCTGATCATCGACCTCCCCCCCTCGCTATCCGATGACCAGGACCTGAAGCTCGTCATCAATGGAAAAGTGGCGCTCGTCGAGGCCAATCAGTCCCATCATTCGAGGCAGCGGGTCTCTCTGAGGTTTGAAAACAAGTATTTCATCAAAGCGGACGGATAGGGAGACTCTATCTCCCTCCGGTCGCAAGGAGGTCCGGGCAGAGGCCGTCTGGTGCAATAAGGCCTAATCTTTATGGATGACGAGAATGGCAAAAAAATCACCCTGCGATTCATCTCCAAGAGGGATTGTACCGTCGGCGGGCGCTGCGGATAATGAGATTCCGAACATGAATGAAAAGGAAGAGCCCTTCAAACCCTCCATCCATGGCGCGTCCAAAGACGGGAAGAGAGAGCGTGCCTTCGAGCTCTCTCTCCCCGCTTTGGTGACCGGGATGGACGCACTGGAGAATAGATTCCGCGAGAAGACTCTGATCACTTCGATCAGCTCCGAGGAGGCGACAATCTGGCTGCGCTCTCAGGTACTCGTGGGAGCAAAGCTGGACATCTCGCTGGACATCCCCCAGACCCTCATCCTGGAGAACAGTCTCAAGCTGCAGTTGACCGGGACCGTCCTACTGGCCCAGGCAGAATCCCAGCGGAACGGTAAAAAACAGCTGGTCTCGCTGCGCCTGGACAAGAAGTTTAAGCTGCTCCCCATCCCTCCGAGCATCAACTAGTCTTCCAAAGTGGGTCGGATGCCTCAATCCTCTACTTAAACTTAGTCCATTCCACCTAGACCTCCTGGGTTTAGCAGGCTCTCCATCTCATTCCGCGAAGAAGCCATCTCCATTCAGGCAACAGGCCAGGGAGAATGCCTTGACTTGACAAGGCGGGGGGGATTTAATAGAATTTCGCCGGGCCAAGAATTGAAACAGACCTTCACGCTTTGGGGCTAAGAAACACAGAGAGTGAGTGAACTATGAACAAAAAGATCATGATGGCGGAAGAGAAGAAACTCAAGATCCTTATTTTCTGTCCATCCGAGATCATCCTTTCGGGAATCCTGAAGGCCATGGAAGCCGATGCCGGAATCGATATCGCCAACGTGGAAAAGAACACGATCGAGAGCTTCATGGAGTCGATCAAGAAGCTGCGGCCTCAGGTCATCCTCTTTGCCAACACCGAGCCCTTGCCCAACATGCGGGAAATTTGCAAGGCCATCAAGGAGATCTCCAAGCTTCAGAGCAAGTCGCAGCTCCTGATCCTGGGAAGCATTCCTTCGCACGAGGAGATCGTCGGCCTTATTAACGCCGGAGCCAGGGGGTACTTCGACCTCACCGACCCCGCCGGCCAGCTCTCGGAAGCGATCCGGGTCATCCACAAAGGGGAGATCTGGCTGCCTCGAGATAAGATGAGCAGCATCATGGACCGCATCATCTCCGTGGTCGGCAGGGACCTCAAGGAAAAGACACTCGACCAGCTCACTCCCACCGAGTTCCAGGTCCTCCGTCTCATCGGCCAGGGCAAGAGCAACGACGAAATCGCCGAAACCCTATTCATCAGCAAGAACACGGTCCGGTCCCATATCAAGAGCATCTACGCCAAGCTGGATACGCACAGCCGCCTCCAGCTGGCCTTGTACGCCATCAATTCGGCGCTGTTTTAATCCGGGTGACAAGCAGAGGTTGAGATGAAAAAACCAGCCAAACCTAAAAAGGAAGAGGCCATTCCTTCCCTCAAGGCCAACCGCCGTCGTGAGTGGCGCCTGGACCTGCCCCTCTCGACAATGATCGAAGGCCGGCTCCCCCACGGAGAGAAATTCACCGAGACGACCACCCTCCACAACATCAGCTCCACGGGAGCCTATTTCTGCCTCGATTCGGGACTCATCGTCGGATCGAGGCTCAACCTTATGATCGACCTCCCCAAGAATCTTACCGGAGGAAAGAAAATCAAGCTCAACCTGGGCGGGATTACCGTTCGTCTCGAGGAACCGGACACGAAAGGCAAGCGGCAGGGCGTTGCCATCCGGTTCAGCAAGGACTTCAAGTTCGTCGAGGGCGTTAAAAAGAAGGCGAAATAGCATCCGCGTGCCCATGCTGACCGTGGCGCTGACCGGGGGGATCGCCACCGGAAAATCCGTCGTCGCCAAGGTATTGGCTGATCACTGCTGCTATATCCACTCGGCCGACCGGGTGGCTCATAACCTGATCAAGCCGGGCCGGCCGGGCTGGAGCCGGATCGTCGCCCATTTTGGAGCGCAAATCCTGAACCACGACCGGACAGTCAACCGGCCGCTCTTGGCAAAAATCATCTTTTCATCCGAAGCAGAAAGACAGTACCTGAACCGGGTTTTGCATCCTCTCGTCTTGGAGAAAAAAAAGCAGGCTGTCCGGAAACTGGAGCGCCTGGGAACTCATAAGGTTTTCATCTCCGAGGCGGCCCTGACCGTCGAGTCGGGGTTCGCCCCCTTTTTCGACAAGGTCGTGGTCGTCCATTGTCCCGAGAACATCCAGGTCGAACGGTTGATGGAGAGGGACCAGATCACTCGGCGCGAAGCCTGGAAAAAAATCCGCAGCCAGTTGAGATCAGCGGATAAGATCAGACATGCGGACTACCTAATCGACACCTCCGGAACCCCTGCCGAGACGGCGGCCCAGGCCGAACGGCTATACCGCAGTCTCCTGGCGGATTTCCGGAAGAAGCGGGCACGGGAAAAGAAAGGCCGGCCTAGCGGTTGGTTGCGAGCGCAGCGGCCAAGAGCGGTATCATGATCTCGTGGTGTCCGATGAAATAGAACCCCCTTCCCTTTTTTCCCACGGCCCGACAGACGACATTTTGCTGCGGACGGTAGTGCTGAAGAAAATCGAAAACGGCCGTGGAAAAGCGTTCCAGACGCGCTCCCCTGTTCCGGACGTAGCTCAGGGCTTTCAGGAAGACCTCGGGCAGGATAACAGCCGAGCCGACATTGATGTAGACCCCGCCACCTTCGAGTCCCTCCAGGAGTGAACAAAAAAGGAAAAAATCGGCCAGCGAGGCTCTGCCCAGGGCCTCACCGCTGGACCGGGGATGGAAGTGGATCGTATCTGTCCCGATGGCCACGTGAACGCTGACTGGGATCCCGAGCTTGTGGGCTGATGCCAGGAGGCTGAGGTCCTTGAAGGGAAGCCTGGACCCGGCGATCATCTTTCCGACAGCTGCGCCCAGCCCGCATCCCTGTTTGGCTCCGCTCCGGATCGCCGCGTTCAACATCTCCCCCGTTTCCCGGGCCATCCCAAACTCGCCGGTCCTAATCTGGATGGCGACATCCTCGGATGTCCGGCCGCAGAAGGCGATCTCGAAATCGTGGATGATGCCGGCGCCGTTCAGGGCGAGTCCGCTGACCCAGCCATCGTTCAGCAGACGGATAAGGACGGGATTCAACCCCACTTTAATGACGTGGGCGCCCAAGCCAAAAAGTATGGCCTTCTTCCTCGACCGGGCATTCCGAAGAAGGCCGAGAAAATCCTTGAAATCCTTTCCTGCCAGGATGTCCGGAAGGCTGTCGATGAACCCGGCCAGACCGCTTTCCGGCTGGAAGGGCTTGGCAAAATCGCCGATACCCACCTTGCTTTGACGGGAGAGAAGGGAGTAAGTCCGCAGGCCTGATGAACGGGGTGGGGCCGGGCGCGGCCGCGGGGACCGGGTTTTCGGCACCGCCCGTCTATTTCCTGACCAGTGTGTTTTTCAATTCCTGGCCGGAGCGGAATTTGATCCGCTTTCCTTTCTCTATCTTGATCTGCTTTTTTCGCCGGATGTCTCGTCCAAACCCGGTTTTCTTGTCGACCACCCGGAAGCTTCCAAATCCCCGGATCTCGACCTTCTGATTCTTCTCCAGCGCCGCCTTCAAGGATTTCAGGATCGACTCAACGATGAGCAGCGATTTGGCCCTGTTGAACTCCGAGTTCTTCTCGATGGCAAGGGCGATGTCGTTCTTGATCATCTGAATCTCCTTCGGTCCGGACGGACGATAACTTATAATTAATGGATCAACCCCAAAATGTCAAGACGCATTGTTGACTTGATTTCATCTAGTACCTATAATGAAATCAATATGAAACGAGCGCTTCGCCTGGCCGCGTTTGTCCTCCTCCTCGCACTCCCCGGCGCGGCCTCGATTTACAGGATTACGGTCGATGCTCCCGTGCATCCCATCTCCTCCGAGTACATCATGCGATCGATCGAGAAAGCCGAAAGAGAAGGGGCCAGCCTGCTGATCATCGTCCTGAACACGCCCGGTGGGCTCGATTCGGCCATGCGCGAGATCATCGCCAAGATACTGGCCTCGCCCGTCCCGGTCATGACCTATGTCGGTCCGGGCGGCGCTCGGGCGGCATCGGCCGGATTCTTCATCGGGATCGCCTCCGACCTTTTTGTCATGGCGCCGGGGACGAATACAGGGGCCGCCCATCCGGTGGGAATCTCGATCACCGGGCAGGCCATGGACAAAACCATGGAAGAGAAGGTCACTCACGACGCGGCCTCCTACATCAAGACCCTGGCAGAAAAGCGCGGCCGCAATGTCCAGGCAGCCGAAGATGCGGTTCGCAAGAGCCTGTCTTATACCGAAAAGGAGGCCCTGGAGAAAGGCCTGATCGACCTTGTGGCCGGCAGCGAGCAGGAAATCATCGACCACTTCGACCGTCATATATTGAAGAGGTTCGACGGAGAAGCGGTTGAGCTCCGGCTCAGGGGTGAACCGGTCGTCGACATCCCGATGACCGCTCGGCAGAAATTCCTGCTAACCATCTCCAACCCCAACTTGGCCTACATCCTTCTGATGCTCGGCCTCCTCGGGCTGTATTTTGAATTCGCCCACCCGGGAGCCATCCTTCCCGGGGTGCTCGGAGCGATCAGTCTTCTCCTGGCCATCTTCTCTTTCCAGATCCTACCCATCAACTATGTGGCGCTGCTCCTGATCCTTCTCGCCATCGGGCTGTTCATCCTCGAGGTCAAGGTTCAGAGTTTTGGAATACTCGGCGCAGGAGGAATTATCGCCATGGTCATCGGTTCCGTCATGCTCATCAATTCCCCGATCCCCGAGCTCCAACCGAGCCTGAAGATCATCATCCCTCTGGCCGTCGGCCTTTCCCTGATTTTTTTATTCCTTCTGTTTCTCGTGTTCCGGGCTCATTCCCGAAAAGCCTTTACAGGGAAGGAAGGGCTGGTCGGGGAGATCGGAACCGCCCAAACCGACCTCAGCCCCGAGGGCAAAGTTTTCGTCCACGGCGAGCTCTGGAATGCCGAGGCCGGAGAACCCATCGCCAAAGGGAGCAAGGTGAGGGTGGTCCGGGTCCTGGATACTCTCAAGATCCGCGTTGACAAGGCGTGAACTCAGACCTGACCGGCTCTCACTCCGCGCCGGCAGCTCGGGTTTGATAGAGAACAAGGAGGTTCCCATGATTTCTGTCCCGATCATCATCGTCGGCATCGTCGTTCTGTATCTTCTGAATTGCATCAAGGTCCTCCGTGAATACGAGCGCGGGGTCATCTTCCGCCTGGGGCGCGTCCTCCCTCAACCCAAAGGGCCTGGCTTGATCTTTGTTTTCGCCCCGATCGACCGGATGATCCGCGTGAGCCTGAGGCTGGTCACCTTGGACATCCCTCCCCAGGACGTCATCACCAAGGATAACGTATCGGTGAAAGTCAACGCCGTCGTCTACTTCCGCGTCATGGAGCCCCTCAAGGCGATCATCGAGGTCCAGGACTATCTCTATGCCACATCCCAGCTTTCTCAGACCACACTGCGCAGCGTGCTGGGCGAGGTTGAGCTCGACGACCTCCTCTCCAAACGGGAGAAACTGAACGCCCATCTCCAGGAAATCCTGGATAAGCACACCGACCCCTGGGGGATCAAGGTCCAGCTCGTGGAAACGAAACATGTGGACCTGCCTGAAGTGATGGTCCGGGCGATCGCCAAACAGGCGGAAGCAGAACGAGAGCGCCGGGCCAAAGTCATCCATGCCGATGGCGAGTTCCAGGCGGCCGGCAAGCTGACAGAAGCGGCTGACATCATCTCCCGGAATCCCCAGACCCTGCAGTTGCGTTTCCTGCAGACCCTGACCGAGATCGCCACGGAAAAGAATTCGACCATCATCTTTCCTCTCCCCCTGGAGTTACTTCGGTCGTTTTCTTTGGAAAAGCCGAGGGCGGATAAATCGTGATGAAAAACCGAGAGTTCCGAGAGGTCCAGGTTTCCAGCACCCAGTTGGCGATCATTTTCTTAGGCATCCTGGTCATTGGCATAGTGATCTTTCTCCTGGGTGTTTCGGTGGGTAAGAAGCATGCTCAGGTGGCCCAGAAAGCCAATGTCATCGCCCCAAAAGAACCGGAGCAGGTTAAGGAAAAAATCGTGTCGCTCCCCAAGGTGAAGCCAGAGCAGGAGCGGGCCGGCGAGGTAGCTGAAGAACAGGCGCCGGCTCACGCAGAAGCCGCTCCGGTTAAGACGAGCCTAATCCCCAAGAAACCCGCAGAAAAACCCAAAATCGAACCTCAAAAGGCAGCGCCCAAGGCTCAGCTCAAAGTCGAGCAGCAGGCGGCGGTCGATAAGCAAAATCTCTTTTATGTGCAAGTCGGAGCCCTGGCCGAAAGCCAAGCCGCCCAGGAAACGGCCCAGAAGTTCCGCCAGATGGGCTACCCGGTTGTCGTTTTGGATCCTCAGACGACGGATAAGAAGCCTGTCTTCCGGGTCAGGCTTGGGGGTTTCCCCACCAGGGAGAAAGCGGAGGAGGCCAGGGCGAAGCTGTCCTCGGCGGCGGGCAAAAAAACCGACTATTTCATTGTCCGGGACTGACGAGCGCTGCTGTTATGTCGTTCCTCCTGGCCATCCTGAGCGGCGTTCTCACCGCCTTTTGCTTTCCCAAGTTCAGTTTCTTTTTTCTGGCCTGGGTATGCCTGATCCCGCTCCTTCTCTCTCTCCTCAAAAAAAGCCCGGGACAGGCCTTCCGCATCGGGTTCGTCGGCGGGTTCGTTTATTACGCCGTTCTCCTATATTGGATCCCCTATGTCCCCGCTCATTACGGCGGCTTGTCCCCCGCTCTCAGCGCACTCATCTACTTCGTCCTGGTCGTCTTCATGGCGCTTTCCTGGGGAGGTTTTGCCTATGTATTCGGCCGCATCGGCGTATCCTATCCGCGTGGAGCGCTTGTCGCGGCGCCGCTCATCTGGGTCTCCTGGGAATATATCTTCGCCTACCTCTTCACCGGCTTCCCATGGGGGCTTCTGGGCTACAGCCAGGTGAAAAACCTGCCCTTACTACAGACGGCTTCGGTGACCGGGGTCTATGGACTGTCTTTCGCCCTCGTCCTCCTGCAAGGCCTATTTGTGCTGTCCATCGCCGCCCGGAAAAGGCCGCCCTTTTTCTTCGGTCTGTCGGTTGTGCTGTTCCTCCACGCGGCCGGGCTCATGAGTCTGAGGGCACCCGTATCGGGGGGAGAACCGTTTGCGGTCGCTGTAATCCAGGGAAATGTCTCCTCGGACATCTATTGGGACCGGATTTCCGGGGAAGAGATCGAGATGCTCTTCGACCGGCATCTCGATCTCAGCCGGCGGGCAGCTGGCGACGGCGCCGGATTGATCATCTGGCCCGAGTTTACCGTCCCGCTGTGTTTCAGCTGCCCCGAGCCTTTCTACGTCTATCTCAAAGAAGCCCTTTTCGATTTTGTCCGGACGACCGGCCGGACTCTGCTCCTCGGCACCAACGAGACGACCGTCGAAAAGGATGAAACCCTCTATCTCAACACGGCTCTGTGTCTTCACCCCGACCTGTCCATGACCCAATACCACAAAATGCACCTCGTCCCCTTCGGCGAATATACGCCCTACAAGGGGGTCTTCTCTTTCATCGAGAAGGTGACCCACGCCATCGGCGATGTCACTCCCGGCAGATCTCAAGTCTTGCATTCCTATGAAGGCAAGAGGTTCGGCTCTCCCATCTGTTACGAGATCATCTTTCCCGGGCTCGTCCGCAAGTTCACGAAGAAGGGCGCCCAATTCCTGGTGACCATCACGAACGACGGCTGGTACGGAGAGAGCGCTTCACCGCAGCAGCACTTCCTGATCGCGGTCTTCCGGGCCGTCGAGAACAGGCGTTTCCTGCTGCGGGCGGCCACGACCGGGATCAGCGGCATCGTCGATCCTTACGGCCGTGTCCTGGCCCGATCCAGCCTGATGACCGAAACGTATCTCGGCGGAAGGATCAGGCCGATCGAAAAGCTCTCCTTCTATGCTCAGCACGGAGACATCCTCGCCTACCTCAGCTTGACTTTGGGCGGCGTCTTCTTTATTCTGGCCCTGATAAAGAGCGCGAATGAGCGAAAAAAAACCCATCCCCATGGACAGGCAGACTGACCTCCAAGCCCAGATCAAAGAACATCTCTTGAAATTCGAAGAGATCCGAGGTTTTCTTTGACCTAGAGAGAAAACGAGCCGAGCTCGCCGCTGTTACCGAAGAACTCTCGGCGCCGGAGACCTGGCAGAACCAGAAGAAGTCTCAGTCCCTCCAGCAAAAAAGAAAAAAACTCGAGCGCGATGTCGCTGCCTTCTCCCGGCTGGAGCAGAAGAAAGAAGAGGTTGAGGTCTTGGCCGAGCTGGCCGCAGAAGGAGAAGACGTCAGCGCTGAGCTGACCCGCGCCCTGTCCGACCTCGCCAGGAGCCTCGATGAAGCCCAGCTGCAAAGCCTGTTCTTCGAGGAAGACGACAGCCGCAATACGCTGTTCACTGTCCATCCCGGCGCCGGCGGGACCGAGTCTCAGGATTGGGCGCAAATGCTCCTCCGCATGTACCTGAGATATGCCGAGCGCAAGGGGTATAAGACCGAGGTTCTCGATTCGATGCCGGGGGAAGAAGCCGGGATCAAGAGCGTCACCGTCCGGGTCGAAGGGGATTACGCCTATGGGCATCTCAGCCAGGAATCCGGCGTCCATCGACTCGTCCGGATCTCGCCATTCGACTCGAATAAGCGGCGGCACACCTCCTTCGCCGCCGTCTTCGTCTTTCCAGAGGTCGAAGAAGACATTGAAGTCGCCATCAACCCTGATGACTTGAAAATCGACACCTATCGCGCCGGCGGCAAGGGCGGCCAGCACGTCAACGTCACCGATTCGGCCGTCCGGATCACCCACCTCCCGACCGGGATCGTCGTCCAATGCCAGAACGAAAGGTCCCAGCACAAGAACAAGGCATCCGCCATGAAGGTGTTGAAGGCGCGCCTGTACGAGCTGGAGAAAAAGAAACAGCTGGAAAAATTCGAGAAGATGGAAGAGTCGAAATCCGATATCGCCTGGGGAAACCAGATCCGGTCCTATGTCCTCCACCCTTACAGATTGATCAAGGACCTGCGGACGCGGCTAGAGACCGGCGATGTCGAGAAAGTCCTGGACGGTGACCTCGATGAATTCATCAAAGCCAGCCTGGTCCTTAGAAAAAAAACAGCGCCGGTGTCATAGGTTTCCTAGCCTGACTCGAACGCGGGGACATCCCTGCGCGCTCCGCAGGACTGCCGGGATATCGACCAGCCGTTCGAAGCGCCTCTCGAACATTACATATCTTTCCATGACTCTTGCCCCCTTGAATTATCCGCCAATAAATTGTAGCATAAACCCTCCGAACGAAAGCCCAGGCAGCGATTCATATCAATTCCCGTTCCCGGGATAGAGCAGCTCAATACGAGGACGACCGTGAAGGAAAAAGACGCTCGCGACTCTGACCCGTCTGGAGGATCAAACAGACCATCCGGGAAGGAGTTACTGCCTCCAGCAGCTCAGGATGCGCTACCTGGAGAAGTCCAAGGTCATCTCTCTCTGAACCCATGAAGGTGCTGCGCGGGATCCACGAGCGGCCGGCCTTTCCCGGAGGGACCATCGTCGCCATCGGGAACTTTGACGGGCTCCACCTCGGACATCAGAGAATCCTCCGCTTTCTCGTCGAGAAGTCCCGGGAGAAAGGATTGGTCTCCCTTGTCCTGACCTTTTCTCCTCATCCGGAGAGGGTCCTCGGGGGCGGCCGAATCGCTATGATCCAGACCCTGGAGCAACGGCTGGCAGGAATTCGGACTGCCGGCGTCCGCGCCGTCCTTTTAGCCTCCTTCGACCGGGCTTTCGCCGGCCTGACCTCTGCTGAGTTTGTTGATCGCGTCATCGTCTCCAGCCTGAGGGCGAAGGAAGTCGTGGTTGGGGAGAACTTCCGCTTCGGGCGGTCCCGTCAAGGGGCTGTAGATGACCTCCGACGTTTCGGACAAAGGTTGGGGTTTGCCGTCAGTCCGATTCCGTCCGCCATCAGGAATGGCAAGGTCATCAGCTCCAGCTTGATCCGTTGTCTGCTGGACGAAGGGAGGGTCGCCGCCGCCAATGTATTATTGGGGCACCCTTACGAAATCGGAGGCCGGGTCATCCGGGGCTCTGGCCGCGGCCAGGAATTGGGCTTTCCCACGGCCAATATCCGAACGCCCAATGAGATCCTGCCGCGGGGCGTTTACCTGACCGAGGCCAGTATCTTGGGCCGCTTTTATCCCTCGATCACGAATATCGGATACCGACCCACTTTCGGCGGCGGCGGCCTGCAGGTCGAAACCCACATCTTCGATTTCCAGGCCACCCTCTATCGCCGCCGGATCGGTCTTCGCTTTCTCCGAAAGCTCAGGGGAGAAAAAAAGCACCCCGGTCCGGAACACCTCATCAATCAGGTCCACAAGGATATCGCCGTTGCCCACTCCTATTTTGAGAAGAGAGGGACGGTTTTTAGAGAGCCTGCTCAAAGACACAAACGATTGACTTTTTCCTCTTCTTAAGGCATTTTCAAGGAGGCCGCGTACCCCAGGAGATGGATCATGCAGGAAAAGATTAAAGCCAGGGTCATGGACGCCGGCAAGATTAAGAGGGCCCTCATCCGGATGACGACCGAGATTCTGGAGCGCAACCGCAGCCTGAAGAATCTGGTGATAATCGGCATCCGGACGCGGGGGATTTACATAGGCAAACGCATCTCCGAACTGATCAAGGAGCTCGAAAAGGTGGAAGTACCGGTCGGGGTTTTGGACATCACTCCCTACCGGGACGACGGGACCGAGACGGGGGCGTCCCCCATGGTCCAAAAAACAGAGATCAATTTTCCCATTGCCAAAAGGGATGTGCTGCTGGTTGACGATGTCCTCAACACCGGCCGGACGATACGGGCGGCCATGGGTGGGCTTTTTGACCTGGGGAGGCCGCAGACGATTCAGCTGCTCGTCTTGATCGACCGCGGCCACCGTGAACTCCCGATCCGGGCCGACTACGTAGGCAAAGTCCTTCCGACTTCCAAAAGAGAGCTCGTTCAGGTCAGGTTGACCGAAGTGGACAAAGGTGACGAAGTCCTTATCGTCGAGCCGGCCGTCTTGAAGGGAGAGCGCCGGACCAGAGGGAGAGAGCGTGAAACTCCTGATTAAGAACGGCCGGGTCATCGACCCCTCCTCCGGGACCGACGAGACTCTGGATGTCCTGCTCGCCGACGGCAAGATTATCTTGGTTGAATCCCGGATTGAAGCCGCCAGCACTCCCGTGATCGATGCTTCTCGACTCGTCGTGGCCCCCGGCTTCATAGACATGCACACCCATATCAGAGAGCCTGGCCATGAAAAAAAAGAGGACATTTCATCTGCTTCCCGGGCGGCGGCCAAGGGGGGATTTACGACCATCTGCGCTATGCCCAACACGAACCCCGTCAACGACAGCCGCAGAGTGACCGAGTACATTGTCGCCGAATCCAGAAAAAGGTCGATTATCAATATCCTTCCGATCGCCGCCATCACCAAGGGCCTGGCCGGAGAGGAACTCACCGACATGGCCGATCTCGTGGCCGCCGGAGCAGTCGCCTTCTCTGACAATGGCCGCGGCGTCCAGAACAGCCGGGTTATGAAACAGGCCATGGAACGCGCCAAGAAATTGAACGCACTGATCATCGTCCACTGCGAGGACTCCAAACTCAGCGAAGGTGGGGTGATGAACGAGGGACAGACTTCGTCGCGCTTGGGCCTCCCGGGTATCCCCGCCGCAGCTGAAGACATCATGGTTTCCCGGGACATCATACTCGCCGGGGCGGCGGGAGCCCGTGTCCATATCGCTCACCTCAGCACCCAAGGAGCCGTCGACCTCGTCCGGGAGGGCAAGAGGAAGAAAATCCAGGTCACCGCCGAGGCCACCCCTCACCATGTCCTTCTCTCGGACACTGCGCTCGAAAAGCGCGATCCTAACCTCAAGGTCAACCCGCCGCTGCGGGGCGCTGATGACGTCAAGGCTCTGCACGAAGCCATTAAAGAAGGCGTCGTCGATGCCTTCGCCACAGACCACGCGCCCCATTCGCGCGAGCAGAAAGAAGTCGGGTTTAACCAGGCTCTCTTTGGAATCGACGGGCTGGAAACAGCCGTCTCTCTGCTCCTAGACGGGCTTGTTTCGAGACAGATCATCCCCCTGATGCGGCTGGTCGAGATGTTCTCGACCCGGCCGGCGCAAATCCTGGGTCTCCGCGGGAAAGGCCGGATTTCGGCGGGCGCCGATGCCGACCTGACAATCCTCAATCTTCACCAGGAAGTAACCGTCGATGTCCGGACTTTGGTCTCCAAGAGCAGGAACAATCCCTTCGACGGCTGGAAGCTCAGAGGGGTCCCGCAGATGACCATCCGCGGCGGCCGAGTCGTCCATCCGTTCGACTACTCCGCGCGCCCATGAAGACTAACCTGTCCCAGTTGGAAAAGGCCATCGGGATCGACTTCCACGACAAGGACCTTCTCCGCCGGGCTCTGACCCACTCCTCATACGCCTATGAACACCTCGAGAACAGGCCGTCGGATAATGAGGTCCTGGAATTCCTGGGAGATTCGGTCGTCGGACTGGTCACGGCGGATTTCTTCTGCGCGACCTTTGCCGGCCTTGAGGAGGGCGATTTGTCCAAGTACAAGTCCGCCGCGGCCAATACGGAGGCCCTTTCCGAGTTTGCCCGGGAGAAAAACCTCGATAAATACATTTTCCTGGGCAAGGGGGAAGAAAAGAGCGGAGGCCGCAAGAAGATGACCATCCTGGCGGGGACCTTTGAAGCCCTGGTGGGGGCGGTTTATCTGGACAAGGGCTACGAAGCGGCCAAGGGATTTCTCCTGCCGTTTCTGGAAAAATCATTCCGGAAGACCGACCCCTGCGAGTTCCTGATCAACAACTACAAGTCGGCGCTTCAGGAATACTTCCAAAAAGAGAGCTGGCCGGCCCCGTCCTACCGGACAGTGACCTCCATCGGACCCGACCACAGCAAGATTTTTTTTGTGGAGGTTTACCAGGGTCACGATCGCCTTGCTAAAGCCAAGGGGCATTCCAAGAGGAATGCCGAACAGAGGGCAGCCCATAAAGCCCTGAAAAGTCTACTCGGCAAAAAAATGAAGAGCCTGAAGGCCGAGATGTTTGTGCTCGAGAAATGATCCAGTCTTGCCTTTGCTGAAGGACACATAGATCATGGCCAGGTGCTCCCGCTGCCGGCAGAGGAAAGCCAAGAGAAAGTGTCCCGCACTGGGTTCGGAGCTCTGCCCGCTCTGCTGCGGACGTCTTCGAGAAAAAGAGCTCCACTGCCCGCCCGGATGCCCCTTTCTCACTCAGCACAAACCCTATCAAGAAAATAAGATCATCCAAAAAAAGAGGACGTTTTCAGAGGACGTGCTGCAGGACGAGCGACTGAACTGGTTGATCCTGAACATCGAAGCTCCGCTCCGGGAATACGCCGGGCAAAATCCCGCCTTCACAGACAAAGACGCCGTCCTGGCGCTCGAGTACGCCAAGGATAAGGTTGAAAAAAACCGCTCCCGGCTGCTTCTCTCCCGGGACGAGGGTCGGGTCAGGAACGAGGTCGGCGAGGCGATTCTCGTAATCCTCGAGCAATGCCGGTTTCAGAGAAAGATCATCATGCTTCAGGATGTGGAGAGGTATACGACCGAAGAGAAACTCAAATGCCTGGAGAATGTCATCCTGGGGATTAAATATCTAGCCCACGGCCGTCTGGCCGGACGGACGTATCTTCAGGACTTGGCCCGGCGCTTGGACCGACTCAAGGAATTCTCGGAACAGAAAAAGATCCTCACCCGGACTTGATCTTCTCCCCTACTTGCTCATGATCTCGGCGACCGGGATCAAGGCGGGAACGTTGGCACAGACGATTTTGATGACGGCCATGAGCGGCACAGCCAGGATCATCCCCGGGATCCCCCAGAGCCATCCCCAGAAGAACAGAGAGAAGAGGACGACAAGCGGGCTCAGCCCGAGCCCCTGTCCCATCAACTTGGGTTCCAGGATGCTGGAAATGATAACGTCCAGACCGACCAGGACAACGAGTATCCAGAGAGCGGGAAATAGGCTGCCGAATTGGAAGGCCGCGATGATCGAGGCCAGGCCCATGCTGGCGATCGAGCCCAGGCTCGGGATGAAGTTCAAGAGGAAGGTCAGGAACCCGAAGAGGACGGCGAAATCCACCCCGAAGGCCAGCAGGACGACCATGGTCACCGTCCCCGAGAGGAAGCCGATCCCTGTCTTGATAATCAGGTACTTCTGGACCTGACGGTCGATCTTGTCAATGATCTGGTTAATCTTGGTGGCCCGCTGGTGGCTGAATGACCGCTCGACCTTCACCCTGAGTTTTCCCCGGCCCGACAACATAAAAATAAGGAAAACGAAAATCAGGATGAATGTCGAGAAAAAAGAAAAGACCTGGTTCATCGAACGCAGGATGAAAGCCGCCACGTTGCCGGCATCCAGAGTCTTGCTCCAGAGCCAGGGATCCCAGTTCAACTTGGACAGATGGAAGGTCTCGGCGATCGAGCCCAAGACCGAATTCATCCTCTGAGCGTAGTCAGGGAGGGACTCAGCGAAAGCGCGGCCGCTGCTGTAGAACAGCACGCCCAGCAAATAGAAAAGAGAGAAGGCGGTGATGATAATCACGGAAACGGCTAGAGGCTTGGGAATCTTCAGCCGCATCAGCCCGGCAAGCACCGGGGAAAGGATGAAGTAGAAGAAGATGGCCAGAAAGAAAGGGAAAAAAACAGGCTTGGCCAGCCGGAGAAGAAGGCCCATAAGAAAAACCAGGATGACGCCCGATGAGACCAGGCTGAGCTTATTGTCTTCCATGCGTTTCTTCATTATACCTGTTTTTGGCATTTGGCAACAACTCTGACCATCCTCACCAGGAGGAGGTCCGGGGGTTTTCCCTCATCTCGAGAGGACGGACTCCTCCCCGCCGCCGGTGAGGGACGGAAGACGAATTTCACCTCGGCAATCACCTGGAAAGGCGATTGACCCTTTCTTGGGGGGGGCTAAAATCAACTTACCCTTTATTTGGAAGGCAAGGACTGCACATGGCGATTACCGAAAGCAAGGTTGCCGCCGACGCGACAGCCGGCGCGGCTGGAATTCGGGACAGCCATAAAGATCGCCTTCTCCCGGAAAGCGTCTATTCTGAGAACCTGGTCGAATACGCCATGGAGGGCATCGTCATCGCCGACAAGGAGGGCCGCATCCTCAGGGCCAACAATGAATTCCAAAGGATTTTCGGTTTCTCCGCCGAGGAGATCATCGGCCGGGCTCTCGATGATTTGATCGTGCCTCAAGATGAGATGGCCGCAGCCGTCTCCATCACACAGAGGGTCATCGGCGGCGAGAAAGTCGCCTTCGAAACCGTCCGCCGACGCAAGGATGGCCTCACCATTCCCGTTT
>Ga0214473_10002636_pt1 | contig 21998 bp, 21 predicted proteins | sample RVTome_7_FD_203509 | JGI IMG/M metagenome (GOLD analysis project Ga0214473, IMG submission 203509) | Soil microbial communities from uranium-contaminated site in the Upper Colorado River Basin, Wyoming, United States - RVT98D197 | ecosystem: Environmental > Terrestrial > Soil > Contaminated >... | reverse complement strand
ACGCGATCAGTACATGTCGCCGGAGGGACTCGGGTAGCCGGGCTTCTTGTCTTCTTCGGGGAGTTCGGCGACGAGGCCTTCGGTGGTAAGCATCAGGCCGGCGATGGAGGCCGCGTTCTGGAGGGCGATCCGGACGACCTTGGTCGGGTCGAGGATGCCACCCTTGATCATGTCCTCGTACTTCTCGTTGAGGGCGTTGAAGCCCATGTCCTGCTTCATCTCCTTGACCTTTTCGACGACCACGGAGCCTTCGAACCCGGCGTTGGCCGCGATCTGGCGCAAGGGCTCTTCGATGGCCCTCTTGACGATGTTGGCGCCGATCTGGAGGTCGCCTTCGAGCTGGAGCTTCTCGAGCGTTTTCTGGGCGCGGAGCAGGGCGACGCCGCCGCCGGGCACGATGCCTTCCTCGACGGCCGCCTTGGTGGCGTGCATGGCGTCTTCGACCCGGGCCTTCTTCTCCTTGAGCTCGGTCTCGGTGGCCGCGCCGACCTTGATCAGGGCGACGCCGCCGACCATCTTGGCCAGCCGCTCCTGGAGCTTCTCCCGGTCGTAGTCGGAGGTCGTATCCTCGATCTGGACCCGGATCTGCTTGATGCGGGCCTGGACGTCGCTCTGCTTGCCATTGCCCTCGACGATCGTCGTGTTGTCCTTGTCGATGACGACCTTCTTCGCCTCGCCCAGCCAGTCCAAGCCGACCTTTTCGAGCTTGACACCGATCTCCTCGGTGATGACCTGGCCGCCGGTCAGCGTGGCGATGTCCTCGAGCATGGCCTTGCGGCGGTCGCCAAAGCCGGGGGCCTTGACGGCGCAGCACATGAAGGTGCCCTTGAGCTTGTTGACGACGAGGGTCGCCAGCGCTTCGCCCTCGACCTCTTCGGCCACGACGAGCAGGGGCCGGCCCTGGCGCGCCACGTTCTCAAGGAGGGGCAGGAAGTCCTTGAGGTTGCTGATCTTCTTCTCGTGGAGGAGGATGAGCGGCTTCTCCAGAACGCATTCCATCCGCTCGGGGTCGGTGACGAAATAGGGGGACAGGTAGCCGCGGTCGAACTGCATGCCCTCGACGATCTCCATCGTGGTCTCCAGGCCTTTGGCCTCCTCGACCGTGATGACGCCGTCCTTGCCGACCTTGTCCATGGCCTCGGCGATGATCTTGCCGATGGACGGGTCGTTGTTGGCCGAGATGGAGCCGACCTGGGCGATCATCTCGCCGCTGACCTCGCGGCTCAACTTTTTGAGCTCTTCGACGACCGTCTCGACGGCCTTGTCGATGCCCTTCTTGATCAGGGTCGGGTTGGCCCCGGCCGTGACGTAGCGCAGGCCCTCGCTGTAGATGGCCTGGGCCAGCACGGTCGCGGTCGTCGTGCCGTCGCCGGCCACGTCCGACGTCTTGGACGCAACTTCCTTGACGAGTTGGGCGCCCATGTTCTCCCAGGAGTCCTTGAGTTCGATCTCCTTGGCGACGGTGACGCCGTCCTTGGTGCTCGTCGGGGAGCCGAATTTCTTGTCGAGGACGATGTTCTTGCCGCGGGGGCCGAGTGTCGACTTGACGACGTTGCTGAGGATGTTCACGCCCTTGAGAAGGGCATGCCTTGCATCGTCTCCGGAAAGGATTTGTTTAGCCATGGTGTCTCCTTACTTCTCTATGACGGCGAGAATTTCTTCTTCGCGGACGATGATGTGCTCGACGCCGTCGACCATCACTTCCGTGCCGCTGTACTTGCCGATGAGGACCCTATCGCCCTTCTTGACCGCGAGGGGGATGGTCTTTCCATCGTCATTGACCCGGCCCTTGCCGACTTCGATGATCTCGGCTTCCTGGGGCTTTTCCTTTGCCGTGTCCGGGATGATAATCCCGCCTCTCTTGACTTCCTGTTCCTCGAGTCTCTTGAGGAGCACTCTGTCATACAGAGGGTGAACTTTCATTAAAACCTCCTTGTGATACTTGAAATTTAGCAATCAATAAACGTGAGTGCTAATATTACACAAATCCCGCCGATTTGTCAAGGGGGAAGCGAATGAAATATTAGCAGTCTTGGCTGTCGATTGCTAATGTTTTTTCTTGATCTTCAGGAGCTTGGCCCTGTTGTGGAGGGTATTCCTGTGCATGCCGAGGGCCTGGGCCATTTTGGTCTTGTTCCCTTCGTGCTTTTTCGCCGCCTGCTCGAAGAAGATCTTTTCGAATTCCCGGAGGGCGTCCTTGAGGCTGATCTCCCTTTCCATCATCTCCTTGATGATGATCTCCATCCGTTGGTGGAGGTTGAGGTCGCTAGATTTTCTGTCCATGTTTCCCTCCGCTCTCCCGGATCTCTTTGTAGGAGGAGTTGAACCTGGCCCTCAGGTCCGCGGGGATCATTTTGATGGCCGTGCGGGTAATGCCGAGACAGCCTGGGGCGAGGACGGACGTTTCCAGAGCCGGCTTGGCCACCTGGAACGTGAACAGGGCGAAGACGAGGATGCCGCAGATGAGGACCCCCTTGACCGCGCCGAAGATGCCGCCGAAGAGCCTGTTGACGAGGGCCAGCGGGCCTTTCATGGCCTTGGTGATGAAGTGGCCGAGAATGCCGCCCACGATGAGGACGGCGACGAAGATGAGGAGGAAGCCCAGGAAATTGCTGAACAGCTTGTTCTTGACGAACGTGTCGAATATCCCCGCCGCCCCTTCGTAGTAGAGGCTGGCTAGGACGAGGCCGGCGATGACCGCGACGAGGCCGATGACCTGCTTAACCAGGCCCTTGAAGATCCCGATGATCGCCGTCAGGATCAGGATGACCAGAAGAACGATGTCGAGCCAGTTCATGCCTTACCTCCCCTTCTTGCCTTCAGCCGCTCGACCATCCCGTAGTCCCCTTCCTGAAGCGCCCCGAAGGCGACGTGGGGCTTGATCCGGCCGTGGAAATCAGAGCCGGCCGTGGCCACGAGGTCGAGCTCCTCGGCCATCGCGCGATAGAGGGCGACCTGCTCGGCCGTGTGGTAGAACGTGTAGACCTCCATGCCGGCCAGGCCGTGGTCCTTGAGAACCCGCGCGTCCTCCTCGGTCGTCCGTTGAAAATACGCGCCGGGGTGGGCGAGGACGGGAACGCCGCCCGTCTCCGGGGCCGCGGCCAGCACGTCGAGAAGGCCGACGAACCTCTTGGGGACATAGGCCGGCTTGCCCTCGGCGAAATATTCCTTGTAGAACAGGTACGGCGCGTAAGGCCGGTTTTCTTTGCGGTAAAAGAACTCCAGGTCCAGGTTCGCCTCGTTCTCCGGGTTCTCGAGGAGGACCTGGGCGATCTTGACGCCGAGCGGGGGCGCCCCGTTCGTCTTCTCCCGGAGCTCCTCCGTGGTCAGAGCGAAGCCGAGGCCGAGTATTTTTCCGACGCGTTCCCGGGCCTCGTCCATCCGGCACCGCGTCTGGCCAGCGATGATCGCCGCGAGCGCCGGGCTCGTCCAGTCGACGAAGGGCAGGAGAAGGTGGAACTCGCGGCCGCCGAAGAGTGTCGTGATCTCGATGCCCGGGATGACTTCGACCCCCGCCTTGCGGCCGAGTTCGACGGCTTCCGGGTAGGCGGCCATCGTGTCGTGGTCGGCGATGGAGATGGCCTGCATATCGAGGTTCCTGGCGAAGCCGACCAGCTCGGCCGGCGAAAAATCGCCGTCACAGCTCTTGTCCGAGTGGACGTGGAAATCGACCCGTCCGCTCATGCCAGGTCGTCGAGGCCGGTCAGGACCTTGTAGATTTCCAGGTATTTTTGGGACGTCTTGGCCACGATCTCCGCAGGGAGCTCCGGCGGAGGCGTATTCTTGTCCCAGCTTGTCGTCTCCAGGTAATCGCGGACGATCTGCTTGTCCAGGCTGGGCTGGGACCGGCCCGCCTCGTACAACGACAGGGGCCAGAAACGCGAGGAGTCGGGGGTGAAGATCTCGTCGATCAGGACGAGTTCGTCGCCGGAGAGGCCGAACTCGAATTTCGTGTCAGCGATGATGATGCCCTTGGAGACGGCGTAGAGGGCGGCCTTTTGGTAGAGCTCGAGGCTGGCCTTGCGGATCTTTTGGGCGAGCTCGGCGCCGATTCTCTTCTGGACGTCCTTGAAGGAGATGTTGACGTCGTGGCCCTGCTCGGCTTTGGTCGAGGGCGTGAAGATGGGCTCTTCCAGACGGTCGGACTTCTTGAGCCCCTTGGGCATCTTGAGGCCGCAGATCTTCCCGATCGTCTTGTACTCCTTCCAGCCTGAGCCGGAGAGATAACCGCGGACGACGCACTCGACGGGGATGACCTGGCTCTTCTTAACGAGCATGGAGCGCTTGGCGAGGATGTCGGCGTAGGGGGCGAGGACAGGGGGAAAGTCCTTGGTTTCCGTGGCCAGAAGGTGGTTGGGCAGGACCAGGCCGACGAAATCGAACCAGAACCTCGACAGCTGGGTCAGAACCTTGCCCTTGAAAGGGATGAGGGACGGCAGGATCCAATCGAAGGCGGAAATGCGGTCCGTGGCCACGATCAGGAGCTTGTCGCCCACCTCGTAGACGTTGCGGACCTTCCCTTTTTTAAAAAGAGGCAGGCCGGCCAGCTCGATATCACCGATCGGACGTTCCATCGTCGTCTCCTTTTAACCAGTCAAGGATAATGAAATCATTTTTAAAAAGCAAATCGGGCCTCGGGGATTATCTTCGCTCGCTGCGGTGATTTTTCACGCCGGTCAGTGCGCCAGACTCGGCGCCAAAACAACTCGCTTGGCGTGCGCTACGCCAAGCTCAAACACGTTTTGGCGGTTTCCCCTGAAACTCCCCTCGTCAGGCACACTGCCCGGCTAAATCACCGCTTATGCTCGCTCAGACAATCCCCTCGGCCCTTGGAGAAAGCGGCTGCCGCTACGGGGGCTCTGGACGGTCTCCTTCACAGCCGGGGGTGCAGCGCGACATGCCTGCCCTTGCTTTTCGGGCGGAGGTCTAAAAACTCAAGCGGAGGGGGAAGATGCTCGCTCAGACAATCCCCTCAGCCCTTGGGTAAAGAGGTCGCATCAACGGGGCGTGAAGCCGATGAAGTTGTACATGCGGCGGGAGTCGCCGGGGTCGCGGCGGTAGGAGAGAAAATGTGGCTCACAGTGGGTGCAGGCAGAGCCGGAGTCGAGGATATTCTTTTTCTTGAGCCCCTGTCGGCCAAGGAGCCAGATGTTGGCCGCCCTGAGGTCGAGGAGCGACTTTCCGGGCCGGCCGGGGGCTTCGGCGAGGAAGGCCGGGGGGAATTCCTCGCCCAGGAATCCCTCCCGGACCTCCGGCCCGACCTCGTAGCAGGCAAACCCGATGCAGGGGCCCAGGGCCGCCAGCATCGCCCCGGGATCAGAGCCATAAGCCCGGCCCATGGCCTCCACGGCCTTCTCGAGGATCCGCTTCTCCGTCCCCCGCCAGCCACAGTGGACGGCAGCCGCGGCCCGGTTCCTCGCATCCACGAGGAAGACAGGCAGACAGTCCGCCGTCCGGATGACGAGGAGGAGCCCGGGGACGTCTGTCATCAGGCCGTCGCCCTCGAGTTTCCCGGCCGAAACTCCTGATAGCCGGTGGATGGTGTCCGAATGGACCTGACGCATGATCACCGGACGGAGGTCCCGGGACGCCGCGAAGGCGAGGAAATCCACCTCGCTCCATCCGGCGCCGCCGAACCCGTGGACGAGCCCGGCGATTTCCGCCAGGCGCGGGACGGTGGAATAGCCGGCCATCGCTTCTGTCATGGGCCCAGTATTACCAGAAAGCCCGAGCCGGCTCAAGCTCTACTAAGAATCCTTTTCTGGTTCCGCTAATGTACAGGGCCGAGGGGACCGTCGGAGGGCGAAGCAAAACCCAAAACTCGATTCAGATATTTTCTAGAAGCGCGGCTCCGAGTCACTCCGCCGCGTTTCTATCGGTCGCTCCCAAGAGTCCGCTCCCTGCCGCTCCCATCGAATCCGGACCGTGATGGCGCTAAAAATCACCGCAGCGAGCGACGACGATCCTCGAGGCTCTATTGACTTTCCAGAGGCAATCCGGTATAAAAATGCGGGACTTTTCCCAGTGAGGAGGTGAAAGTTTTTGGCATTTGTACAGCTTGACGAAGGTGAAAATCTGGAATCCGCCCTGCGCCGGTTCAAACGCAAGGTCCAGCAGGAAGCGATCATCAAGGAGATCAAGAAGCATTCCGTCTACTTCAAGCCCGGAGAAAAGCGGCGGATGAAGGATGCCCAGGCGCGGAAGCGGATGAGACGACGCATCAAGAGAGACCGCGATATCGAGTACTGAGAACTTTCATCTCTTCGACGTAATTCATCGTTCCGATCCGTCAGAACAACGTAACCGAAGGGCCAGGTCCATCGCGAGAGAGGGGTAGCCACGGCGATATCAAAGCCCGTCTGGCTTAAGGTCCGACTTCCGTCCCACGGAGACTTCTTCCGTGTCGCGGAGATCCTCAAGGCCGGACATCTCCACACCATCTGCGAGAGCGCCCGCTGTCCGAACATCTGCGCCTGCTGGGAACGAAGAACGGCGACGTTCCTCATCCTCGGCGACACGTGCACCCGGGACTGCGGCTTCTGCGCCGTGGCCAAGGGACCGACCTTCCCCCCCGACCCGGACGAGCCGGCCCGCGTCGCCGATGCGGTCGCCTCGCTCGGGCTGGCTTACGCCGTGATCACGTCGGTGACGCGGGACGACCTCCCCGACGGCGGGGCGACCCACTTCGCGGCTGTCATCCGGGCCATCCGCGAGAAGAATCCGGGGACCCGGGTCGAGGCGCTCATCCCGGATTTCGGGGGCGATGCGGAGGCCCTCGGGAGCATCCTCGAGTCCGCTCCCGATGTCCTCAACCACAACCTGGAGACGACGGAGATCCTCTATCCACAGATCCGCCGGCCCCGGGAAAACTACCGCCGCTCACTGGACGTCCTGGCGGCCGCCAAAAAGCGGGGCGCCTTGACCAAATCCGGGCTGATGATCGGCCTCGGGGAGAGCGGGGAAGACATCCTGAGGACGTTCGCCGACCTGCGGCGCGCCGGCTGCGACCTGCTGACCGTCGGACAGTACCTCCAGCCGACGGCGGCCCATCCGCAGGTCGCGAAATATTACACACCGGAGGAATTCGAGGAGTTCGCGGCGGCCGCCCGCCGGGCCGGTTTCCTGGAGGTCGTCTCCGGACCCCTGGTCCGAAGCTCCTATGAGGCCGGACGGCTGTACGAAGCAGTTCAAAAAAAGGACGAACGACCATGCGCTACCTGATATTTACGGACATCCACGGCAACCTCGAAGCCTTCCACGCGGTCCTCAAGGCCGTCCAGAAGAAGCGGGTGGACCATTACGTCTTCCTGGGCGACCTCGTCGGCTACGGCGCGTCCCCGAACGAGGTCATCCAGAAGATCCTGACGCTCAAGCCCCTGTCCATCATCCGCGGCAACCACGACAAGGCCGTTTCAGGCCTCGATTCGGTCCAGACCTTCAATCCCATCGCCGCCTCGGCCATCTTCTGGACCAAGAAGACGATCGCCCGGAAGCACCTCGATTTTCTTGTCCGGCTGAAGCAGAGCCCGGAGGTCATCCAGGACTCCATCACCCTCTGCCACGGCGCGCCCTTCGACGAAGACTACTACATCTTCGGGGAGTTCGACGCGGCCGAGGCCTTCTCCTACATCCAGACGCCCGTCTGTTTCTTCGGCCACACCCACTTCCCCTTCGTCTACACCGAGAAGGACGGCAATGTCGAGGGCACCTTTCTCGAGGGGAACGCCAACGAGCTCCGACTCGAAAGGGGCGTCCGCTACCTCATCAACCCCGGCTCGGTGGGCCAGCCGCGCGACAGGAATCCCCGCGCCGCCTTCGCCATTTACGATTCCGAGGCACGGGTCGTCAAGTTCAGCCGCGTCGATTACGACATCGAAGAAGCGAAGAGGAAGATCATCGACGAGAAGCTCCCGCCCGCCCTGGCCGAACGGCTGAGCCTGGGCATCTAGGAAATATCCTAAACGAGTCTTGGCATATCTCGGATTCTGGGATTCGCGTAGCAGTAAACACACCCGTGGGGACAGGACTGCCCTCACCCGGGACCTAATCCCAGGTGAGGACTGCCTGCCGTCTTCTAGATCTTGGGATTGGCATAGCAGTAAATACAATTGTGGTGACAGGACTGCGTGTAGCTCCCGATGTCCTTCGATTCCGTGCAGAGACAGCCGGCCCGCTGGCTTCGGTCCTTGCGCGGCGAGGCCGGTTCGCGACGGGGATGAAGGGACTCGAGCAACCCGGCGTCGATGCAGGCGGATGGGCTGAGGCCGGGAACCCCGGCGAGGAAGGGCTGGCAGCAGGCGAATAGCGCGAGGCCGCACGTCGCGGCCTCTCTCGCGAGGGAGACCGCATGAGCTTTTTTCTCTTCGTCGGACGGATCGACGAACCGGAAGCCCAGGGCGCCGGCCCGGCGTTTCGCCTTACCATACCACTGGGCGAAGCTCGTCCGGACGTCCCTGACGCCCAGCCCAGCCGCCGCCGCCGCGATTTCAGGAAAGTGAGGAAGGTTGGAGCTGAGGTTTCCCCCCTCTTCCCAAAAGAGGACGGGGTCGAACCTGACCGAGACCCGTAACGGGTTCCCGGCGAAGGCGACGCACCCGGCGAGCTGGGCTAGGGCCTCCCGGAGCATCGGCGCGCCGGGCTCGACGGGCGTCCCCCCGAGTCCCGTCACCGTGAAATGAAGATAGACCTGGTCGTACGAGCCGAGCAAATCCATTAGGCCGTAATCGTTCCGGAGGAGGTTCGAAAAATCCTTGGACCAGAGGACGACCGTGTGCACCGCGCCGGGGGAAAGGTCGACGTCGTAGACGCGTCCGGAAGGACCGGCGACCCGGGCCCGCCGGAGGCGGAGGGCGGCAGCCAGCAAGTCCGGGAAAGACGCGACGAGGTCCGTGCGCCGGGAGGCGCTGATGACGTTTTTCAGGGTGTTATTTCCGTTCGCGGAAGAGCCTGTCGCCGAGCGTTTCGCCGAGGAAGAACTTGAAGAGGAAAAAGTAGAGGAAGACGAGAGCGGCGTAGAGCAGAAGCATGGAGCCGGACATCGACGCCAGGATGTCGAAGAGGGTCGCGTCCATGGAATTAGCGGCCAGCCAAAGGGCCACGAGCCAGAAAAGCCCGACGAAGAGGATGTCGAACGCCTTGGATTTGAAGAAGACCGAGAAGCTGAAGGGCGGCCGCGGCTCCGGCTCCTCGCCCTCCTCTTCGGCCTCGGCCTCGCGGCGCTCCGATTCGCGGACGGGACGGACGGCTTCGCTCTCGGGACGGACGGGTCCGGCCGTCGGGAGTATCTTCTCCCGCACCTCGCCTTCGGCCGGTTCTTCCTCCTCTTCTTCCTCTTCTTCTGCGGCGCTCTGCTCGAAGGGAAGCGGGGACTGGCTTACGCGCTCGGGCAGCCCGATAGTCGAGTCCGAATCCCTCCGCCGCGGGAATATCTCGACGTCTTCTTCACCGGCCGGCGCGGCAGTGTCCGCGACGCTCTTGTCTAAGGCTCCGACCGGCCCCGTCTCGTCCGGGAATACGGGCGCGCCTTTCATTGTGCTGGCCCAGGGGGGGAGCGTTCCGCTCGGCTCTCGGGCCTCTCTCGGGGGAGGCTCGACTTCCGCCTCCTTTTTGGCTAAGACCTCGAGGAACTTGTCGATCTTCTCTTTGCCCAGCTCGACGGTCTTTCCGATCCCTTCGAGCTCCAGGGTGTCGAACGTGACAGGCTGCGGCGCGGCCTCTTCGACGGGCTCGGCCTTGTCCCGGTCCTTGTCATCGGTGATGTATTCGATGGCCGGCTCGGTTTCCTCGGCCGTGGGGGGCAGCTCATCGGTCTTCCCGACGGGGGCTTCTTCCTCCGGCGGACTCGCCGCGACTTCCGCTGTCTCCTCGTCCGCCGGGGCTTCAGATCTATCCTCTTTATCCGCGGGCTCTTCTACCTCTTCGTCCTCACCCTCGTCTTCTTCTTCGTCTTCGTCCTTCGCGATTTTTATGACGTCGGCCGTCTCTTCTTTTTCCCCGGGTTCCTCGGACTTGCCGGCCTTCGGCGGGTCGATGCCCGCGTCGGCCGCCTCGATCTCATCTACAAGGATGACTTCCTCGGTGAGGTCGTCCTCCTCGATCTCTTCCGCGATGAGCTTGTCGAGGGCTAGTTCCTCGGTTTCCTCTTCGAGTTCCTCGTCGAGGTCCCGGTCCTCTTTGGGCTTGGATTCGCCCCCGGGCTCCTCGACCGTGTAATCCTTCTCTTCGGTGTCCGCGTCGATGATCTTCTCGCCCGGGATCTCCTCTTCGACGTCCACGTCCTCGGTGAAAAGCAGCTGCGTCCCGCAATTGTTACAGTACTTAACGTTCTCGTCGATGATGGCGTGGCAATAGGGACAGCGGGTAATGGCCATTGCCCTTATTATTATGGGGAAAAGGGCCCGATGTCAATTGAAATGCGGTACCGTTTCCCGTAGACTATCGGCCGGAGGAAGCCCATGTCCCGGACGACTTTTCGGACCGCGTTGATCACCGGCGCCTCGGCCGGACTGGGGGCGGAATACGCCCGCCAACTGGCCGCGACGGGCGCGGGCCTCATCCTCGTCGCCCGGCGCCTGGACCGGCTCGAAGAGCTGGCCGGCGAGCTCCGGAAAAAGCATGCCGTGACGGTCGAAACCCTCCAGGCCGACCTGGCGAGTTCTGAAGGCATTGAGCGCGTCGAGCGCCGTATCGCTGAAACGGCGACACTCGACCTCCTCATCAACAACGCCGGCTTTGGCGGCGGGCCGGGTTCATTCGTCGAACGGGAAGCCGGCCACCATTTGGGCATGGTCCAGGTCCATATCACAACGACCGTCCGGCTTTGTCGGGCCGCCCTTCCCGGGATGATCGCCCGCGGCCGCGGCGGCGTCATCAACCTCGCCTCGATCGCCGCGTTCTCCTCCTTATCCGGGCCGATGTACAGCGGCACAAAAGCTTTCCTGGTGATGTTCTCGGATAACCTCCAACGCGAGCTCCGGGGAACTGGCGTCAGCGTCCAGGCGCTCTGCCCGGGCATGGCCCACACAGAGTTCCACGAGGTCGCAGAGATAGATAAGTCGGTCGTACCCCGTGCCCTCTGGATGACGGCCGAAGAGGTCGTCCGCATCTCCCTGCGCCGGCTCGGACGCGGCGCCGTCTGCGTCCCCGGCTGGAAGAACAAGGTCATCGTCTTTCTGATGCGCTGCCCGCTCACCGCGGCCGGGATCCGCGCCTTCAGCCGCCTCCCTGCCGTCCGCAAACGTGCCGACCGCTGAACGGGCCCTTCGCCGTCTTCCTCGGGGCGGGCGCCGGAAATTGACAACCCCGCCGATTCGGATAAAATGAGGGGGCGTGGGCGATTAACTCAGCGGTAGAGTGCTACCTTCACACGGTAGAAGTCAGAGGTTCAAGTCCTCTATCGCCCACCACTCCTCTGTCAAAGACGCGGTCCTTTTATGTCCCCCTTAATGGTGTAAGGGGGATAAGGGGAATTAGGAAATCAAAGTCTTGGGGCGCGTCTTTGTATGACTTGAAACGCCATCCGTATGACTCCTCCTCGATCGCGCAAAGTGGGAATTCGGCCCCTCCCGCGATCCGTGGGTAAGCCCCCGGTCAGAAAGATTTTCTTGCTTATAGTTGGCCAACGCCGTATTCTTTAATAAGGCAACCGGGAGGGGAAGATGCGAAGACCTGCTCGATGCGTCCTTGTCGTATTGGCGGCCGCAATGTTCTGCCAGGCCGCGCAGAGCCCGCCAGTTGGGGCTGACGGACAAGACTTCTGCCTGAGAACGGCCATCCCGCTTGGCCTGGCCGAATTGTGGAGCGGCAGCCTGGCCAAGGGGCAGAGCCAGTGTTTCGTTCTTAAGATGGCCAAGGGCTCGTTCGCCAGGCTGCGCGTGAGTCTTGAACAAGGGTATGTTCAGGCGCATCTGTTTGCCCCCGGCGTCACGACGGCCGCCGCGCGAATATATGCCGCAGAAACCGACGTAAAGGATTCTGTCTTGGCGTGGGCAGCCGCGTCGTCCGGAAATTATCTCCTTAAGGTCGAAGCATATCTCCTCTCACAGAATGTACGTGTGCAGTTGGAGAGCCTCGAATCTCCCGAGCTCTATGCGGCCCGAGCAGCGGCGGTGAAGACTGATCCCCGCGTCCGCTCACTCTCCGACCACATGCTGAGATGGAATTCCCTCGACCCTGAGAGCGATGACCTATCGGACTTACAACCGCTCGGTGAACTCCTGAAGGGCGTTCGCATCGTCCTGCTCGGCGAGGCGAGCCACTTCGACGGGACGGATTTCCTCGCCAAGACGAGATTGATACAGTTCCTGCACAGGGAGCTAGGATTCGATGTCCTCGCCTTCGAGGCGGGGATCTATCAGATGAGGCTGGCCTGGCAGGCGTTCAGGACCGGCGCTGACCCTCAGAAGGCCTTCTCCAAGGGAGCTTTTTGGATGTGGGCCCAGTCCGCACAGGTCGAGCCCCTGGTCCGGCACATCGCTCGGTCGTTGAAAACAGACCGGCCGATAGAGATTGCGGGGATCGATAACCAGATCTCCTCGGCCGAGCTCCCGCAGAACTTGAGGGAATTCCTGAAGGGCAAGGACATCACCACTTCCTTTGCGGACCCGGCATCGCCCGAATCGGAGATCCTTGCAGCTGTGGTGGGATCCCAATCCCAGAAGGTGGCCCGGTCCCTTCTAGACTCCGCAACGAAAGTTGGCTTTCTAGAATCTCTCGGGCGGTTGGCGGACGAGATCGGCCAGCTCGAACCTGGACGTGAAGCCTCGTTCTGGCGTCAAGTTCTCGCGAACGTGGCCCAGTACGCACGCCGCCGACTGGGCCTGCTAGGCCAGCCGGGAACGATTCCCCGGGACCGGCAGATGGCGGAGAACCTTATCTGGATGGCGAAGGACTACTATCCTGGCCGGAAGATCATCGTATGGTGTCACAGCGGTCACGCCATCCGGGTTCCCAGCAAGCTGCCTGCGAATCCTATCCCTCTTCGGGCCACATTGGCCGATGACGTTTGGAGGGTTTTCGGACAGGAGATGTATTCTATTGCCCCGGTCTCCTACGAAGGCCGCTGGGCCTATGCGGGATTGGATTATACCGTGGTGTCCGACCAGGTTCCGGACGCCGAGTTTGAAGAGCTCATGGCCGCAACCGGCCAGACTGCGGCGTTCGTCGACCTCCGCCAGACAGGGGAGCGGGCTCGTTGGCTTGAGGGCCCTTTTGTGGCACGACCTTGGGAACATGTCTCGATCCGCTCGGTGTGGAGAGATCACTTCGACGCCTTCGTATTCCTTAAAAAGCAGGAGCCGAGCGAAATCCGTAAAAGCCCGGGCAAGGCCCTCGACTAGGTCCTGGTTCGGTCTAAGAAGAATCCATCGCCAAACATTCCTCCGATTCCCGGTGGGGGCAGATTCATCCGGCACACCAGGTCCTGGAAGCATGGGTCATCGAACATCGCATCCCGGTCGACACCTGAGATCCTTAGTCGGTCATCACTCTTTGGGACCAGTTCAATACTCGTGTCCAGGTCACTAAACCCAGTTTGAACTATGTCGGACACTTTCTGAGCATGGGCTTGTGCCCAAATTGTGCCCAAAACTCGTCAGGAATATCGAAACATATCTAAAGATATCGAACTCCATCGAAATCCTGGAGCTCTTAAAAACGGGGTCCATGCGCAATATCTTCATTATTTTCTTGTCGTTACGTTTTTCGACCGCTTCCTACACACGGTAGAAGTCAGAGGTTCAAGTCCTCTATCGCCCACCAAGCCTTTTCCCCGAAACGCCGTCTGTGCGTCTCCCCCTTGATTGCTCAAGGGGGATAAGGGCGATATCAGCTAATATGGACATGAGCGCTAATATCTGTTAAATCACCAACACCTTTATATCAGGGTAGCCCATCAGCTTGAGAATATAATAGTTGACTGCCGCTTCACCGGGATCATCGGAGAAGCATACGAGCTCCGCATATCTCGGGACCCCGGCCTTGGCCAGGATGTTCAAGATATCTTTCGCGGCCTTGGGCGTGCCGTCGGCATTCAGGAGATCGGTGTAAGGGACATGAACGACTTTGCCGTCCTGAGCTTTAGCAGGCACATCCTTGCCCGAAGCGATCAATACCTTGGGATAAGATCCCTGGGTGCTCTTCGGGTCCGCAATGATCACGTCCTTGCGGACATTCCCGGGATAAGTCGTGGGGGGGATGGATAAATCTTGGGGGACCTGCTTGGGGCCCACAACGGTGGAATCCTTTTTCATCGCGAAACCAAGTTTTGCCCATTTATCCATGGAGTCCATGAAGACGGACACTTTATTCTGTCCCAGTTTCTCCAGCATGACGAACGCTAGGGCCGCGTCTTTGGTCAACCCTGCGCCTGAAATGATAACCGCTTCGTCAGACGCGTTGACGCCGGCCGGGCCCAGAATTTCAGCCAGCTTGCCGGGATTGGCGATATGGCTTTTGAACACATCGGCAGGGAGGTTAAGCGCAAAAGGCACATGTCCCTGATTGAATGCGTCTGCGGGCCGCACATCCACGATGCTGACGCGTGCGCCTCCGAACATCCTGACAATCTGGCCGCCCCAAAACTGCAGCCATCTTGTTTCCCTTATCAGGAACGGGGCATCATATGTCCAGTAAGGGAGTTCTCTTTCATCGGACAGCCATCCGAGCTCGGACTCCTTGTAAAGCTTGACTTTGGGGTAATCAAGTAAGAACTTAAGGGCGAAAAACGGCACACTGGCGGCGACTCCGCCCCCGCAATAGGTGTAGATCCACTGTTCAGGCCTGATGCCCAGATAGGTCATCATCCTCCTGATGTCTTGAGATGATTTGAAGGTCCTGTCCGGATTGTAAAAATCGGCGCTGGGCAACAAGACGGCATGAGGGACATGGCCAGCTCTGTCAAAGGGAGCGACTTGTCCAAAATGCCAGTCGGCCCCAAGGGCTTCCAGTAAAACGTTGTTGACCGGGTCCCCGGATGCGGCAAGGAATTCCGGCAGGTAGACTCTCACAGCTTCATTAAGCGTCTTGATTTTGAAAGAGCCTTTCTTCGGGACAGGTGGAGTATCCTTCGTTACCGGCAATCCTGCCTCCTGCCACTTGAAGAGGCCGCCGTCAAGGATGACAAGTTCCTTTGCGGGGAAGCCGTAATAATAGAGGGAGAAAAAGAGCCTGGTGGCCAGCATCGTGCCGCCAGGATCGTACATGACGATCTTTTTCCCGGGACTGATCCCCCAGGACTGGCAGAGTTTTTCCATATCGGCGACCGGCATTTCCTGGAGACCATACCAGGTGTAGATGTCGACGCTGACTGCGCCGGGAATGTGTTTTGCCGCGTAGATCTGAGTGGGTGACGCGTCGAGTATCAGAACATCGGCATTTTTTAGGTTTTTCTCAAGCCACTTGACGTTGACGAGATTGCCTACGATTCCGTCTGCCGCCATCAAGGGCTGCGCCAGGAGCAGGCAGCCTGCAACGGCAAGAAGGAAGCCATCCCTCAAAACCTTCGACATGTTATCCTCCTGTCGCTTCATTGTTTCTTGTTATGTTCCAAAGTTATGACGACTTTTCCCCGAGCGTGCCCTTCTTCCAGATACCGGATAGCGTCAGGGACCTCACTCAACGGGTACGTTCTGTCGATGACCGGGGTCACTTTGCCCGCTTCAAGGAGCCCCTGCATGATGGTCAAGTCCTCTTTGTTCCGTCTCGCCAGAAACGGGACCAGCGTCTGGCTCACGAACCGTGACGTCACGAGCGCCCTGAGCAGCGGAAGCAGAATCCCGAGCAAACTATCTGTCGGTCCTCCGGCCATGACCAGAATCCCTTTGGATCCCAGTACGCGCCTGATATCGGACAGCGAATGGTTCCCCACGGTGTCGAAGATCAGGTCGTAGCGCTGCCCACATTGGGTGTAGTCCTCTTGGGTGTAGTCAATCATGTGGTCTGCACCGATCGATCGGACCATGTCCACATTTCTCGTGCTGCACACGCCTGTCACATGAGCACCGAACGACTTGGCGATCTGCACGGCGAAGGTACCAACACCTCCCGCCGCGCCATTGATGAGAACCTTGTGTCCCGGCTGAATCCGCCCCTTATCGCGGAGCCCCTGCAAGGAGGTGAAGGCCGCGACCGGCACGGCCGCCGCTTGCTCAAACGTGACGTTGGCTGGCTTCAACACCAAGGCCCCTTCGGAAGCGCACACATACTCGGCAAAGGCCCCCTTGCAGGCGCCGAACACCTCGTCACCTGCATGGAACTGCGTGACGTTGCTGCCCACCGCTTCAACCACGCCGGCCACATCAACTCCGGGACGTGTGCCCCTTGGTTTCATCAGTCCGATCATGATGCGGACGATGTGGGGCGTGCCTCTCATGAAGTGCCAGTCAAGGGGATTGACGGAAGCCGCGCGAACTTCTATTAAAACTTCGTTGTCCTGGGGAACAGGCTTTTCGATTTCTTCAAGCCGAAGGACATCGGGTGAACCATAGTTGCGATGAACAATGGCTTTCATCAGTGGGGCAACGCTCGGATTTTGAAATGGGAGAAGGCTTTGTCGATCATGCGTCCGCCATCGATTTGACTAATCCTATCATTTTTCTAGAAGAGCATCAAGGAACGAAGAGCGGGAGGCCCGGCTGAATCGGGCGTTTCTGGGCGAGAAAACGTCAACCGGTGTTGCCGCTCGGCTTGGAGAATGGAAACGGTCCCCCACTTCCTCCACACGGTAGAAGTCAGAGGTTCAAGTCCTCTATCGCCCACCGATTTCCCCCCATTCGGCTCCCCGTTCTCCAATCATGTGAAGACCGGCTCATGAAAGCCGCGCGCGGGCGCGTTTTTCGGGCGGGAGACCGGGCGGGAATGGGCAGCCGGGGATTATCTGGAGGCGCCCGCAGATTTGTGGTATAATGGTTCAGGTTGGCTGGGTATCTTAGGGAGGGGAGGTGTCAACATGAAAAAGCTTATCGTCCCTGCTGTGGTTCTCGCGAGCATCCTGGCCATCCTGACGGCAACTTCCTCGTCAACCGTAACAGGACCGCTACCGGTCCCCGGCCCGGCAGTCCCCACCATTGCCTTGGCTGTCCGGGTTTACGACGGCAACACGTTCGTGTCGGATTTGACGCTCAAGGATTTCGCTGTGCTCGAGGCCGGCTTCGCAGTCGAACCGACGGCCCTCCTCTATGTCCGCAAGGACATGATCGAGCGCCAGGAAGGGATCATGGATGTCCTGCCCAACCTGTCGCGCCAGATCACCCTGCTCTTCCGGATGTCGGACTACAGCAATAAGATCGCCGAAGGCCTCGATGCCTTCTTCAAGGCAGGGCTCCTCCCCGGAGACACGCTCGAGATCCAGACGCCGATGAAGAATTACAGGCTCTTGCCGGACGGCCTGGCGTCCAAGCCCCGCGACGTTCTGGCCAAGGAATTGAGTGAGCTCATCCGAAAGGACATTATCCAGGGCGGCATGGCCTACAACAGCCTCATGCGCGACCTAAAGAGGGTCGTCCGGCAGATCGGCGCTACGCGCGGGACCAGCCTCGACGATACGGAAGCGGACACCGACGACGGTTCGAGCCTGGAGATGCGGCTGATGAATTACACCGACGACCTCCAGAAAATGGAGAGGCTCCGCGTCCTGAGCGAGGACGGCCTTGTCGCCTTCGCCTCTAAGCTCAAGAGCCTGCCTGGGCAGAAGTTCGTCTATTACTTCTTCCAGCGCGAATTTCGCCCGGAGATCAGCCCCAACACGATCGATCAGCTCGTCATGGGAAACCAGGACCGGCCGGACATCCTGGCCGGAGTCCAGACGATCTTCCAGATGTACAGCCGTTCGATCACGCTGAACCATGAGCGGCTTAAGGAAGTCTTCGCCGACTCGGGGGCCCACTTCAATTTCCTCTTCATGAACACACAGCCGGAGAGGATCTCCGGGGTCGTCATGCGGGAACAATCGGAAGACATTTTCAAGGCCCTGACGACGGCCGCCCAGGCGACGGGCGGCATCGCCGACAGCTCGCAGAACCTCGCCGCCTCGTTCAAGACGACGCTCAAGGAATCCGAAAACTACTATATCGTCTACTACAAGCCGGCCTCGGCCGCCCCGCCTGGGACGTTCATGGACGTCGCCGTCAAGGTCAGAAGCAGGGATTACCGCGTCGTCCACCGGGCCGGCTACCTGACGGGGTCTTGACCTTTCCTCCCGGCGGCCTGCCGGGCTCCGCTCTCACTCGAGGATCTTGAGGCCCTCGTGCGCCGGAAAAGCGTTGATGCCGGGGCCGCGGGACTCTATAATAGGGTCGAAATACGAGAGGAGGATTCCATGGACATCAAGGTCGTCCCCATCGATAAGCCCGAGGACATGAATTTCATCCTCGGCCAGGCCCACTTCATCAAGACGGTCGAGGACCTCCACGAGGCCATCGTCACGACCGCCCCGCACATGAAGTTCGGCATCGCTTTTTGTGAGTCGTCGGGCCTGGCCCTCGTCCGCCACTCCGGGAACGACGAGGCCCTGGTCGAGATCGCCAAGAAAAACGCCCTGGCCATCGGTACCGGACACTCTTTCCTGATCTTCATGACCGGCGGCTTCCCGGTCAATATCCTCAACGCCGTCAAGGCCGTGCCCGAGGTCTGCCACATCTTCTGCGCCACGGCCAACCCGGTCGAGGTCGTCGTGGCCGAAACCGAGAAAGGCCGGGGCATCCTGGGCGTCGTCGACGGCGTCCGGACGAAGGGCATTGAAGGGCCCGACGGCATCCAGTGGCGCAAGGACTTTCTGCGCAAGATCGGCTACAAGCTCTGAGCCTCATGCCCCGGCCGCCGGCCTCTCCTTCCTCCTCCTGGCCCTCTTCTACCTGATCGTGGACGTCTGAAAGGCCCGGAAATGGTCGTTCTTCTTCCGGGTCATCGGCATGAACTCGATCACGATCTACCTGGGGACGCGAATCGTCGATTTCGGCTACACGAGCAAGTTTCTGTTCGGGGGTTTGTCCCGGTTCGCCGGCGGGGCCGGAGTCCTGGTCATCGGGGCGGGAGTTATCCTCGTCGAATGGCTCGTGCTATATTTCCTCTACAAGAAGAACGTTTTCCTGAGGGTCTGAGGCCCGCCCCCGCCGCGGAGGGAATCTTGCGCCATCCTCACTCGGCCGGCTCGGTGATCCCCGGGTAGTACTTGCCGACGAAACCCTCCTGGACCTTGAAGGACCAATGGACGTCGCGGACGTGGTTGGCCGCGTCCTGGCTCCGCCCCTTGCCCAGGAGGTCGATGAGGGCCTGGTGCTCGAGGATGGAAGACTCCTCCCACTCCTTGACGAACCCTTTCGGCCGGGGGAAGTCGTAGAGACGCTTCTTGAGGTTGTTGACCAGCTTGACCAGGCTGTCGTTGCCGCAGAGGTTGAGGAACGTATTATGGAAGGCCAGGTTCCGTTCGTAGTAGAGGTCGAAATCGTTGGCCGCGATCGCGGCCTTCATGCCGGCATTGAGCTTCTGCATGGTCTCGATGTCGGAGGTCTTGAGGTGTTCAAAAGCCTTGAGCATGGCCATGCTTTCGAGCGAGCCGATGATCTCGTAATAGTTCCGGATGTCGTCTTTCGTGAGAGAATTGACGACAACCATCCGCCGCGGCAGGATGGTCACGAACTCCTCCATCTCCAGCTGGAGGAGGGCGTCGCGAAGGGGCGTCTTGCTGACGCCGAGCTTCTTCGAGGTCTCCTCCATGTCGATGGCCGAACCCGGCATGATCTCCCCCCGCCGCATCTGCTCGCGCAGGTACTCGTAGACTTGCTCCTTGAGGGATTTGATGTTGAGGATCGGCTTTCCGTGCATGATCGGAGTCCTTTCTCACCGCTGGGTTCAGCGGGCTTAGGATATTGACATGCACATTCTAAGTCAACCCCTGGACTTCTCGGGGTTAACCCTGAGCCGGGCTTCCCACCGGCTTTGCAGTGCCGGTGCTGGAAACCGGCAGTCCCGGTTCTGGCAAGACCGGGGCCGCGCTTCTCATCCCCCTTGAAGGGCGGTGCTTAGCGGCGGCGAACGGGTCAATAGACCAGGATCCGCCGGCTCTGGTAGAATGGGCACCGAGGTGACGGCCATGGACTCCCAAACTCGGATGAGATACATCACGGACGAGGAGGTCCGAAAGGCCCTGACCATGCCCGAGGCCATACGGGCGGTCAAGGAAACCTTCATCCAACTCTCCACGGGCCAAGCCCGGGTCCCGGCTCGGACCAGCCTCGAGATCCCCGAATTTCGAACGACGGCCCTGGTCATGCCCGCCTACCTGCCCCGGACGAAAAGGCTCGGCCTCAAGCTGATCTCGCTCTGCGAGGACAACCCGTCCAAGGGGCTGCCTTTGGCCCAGGCCGTGGCCATCCTCATGGACGCCGAGCACGGGACTCCGCTCGCGGTGATGGACGCGTCCTATCTCACCGCCGTCCGGACCGGAGCGGCCTCCGGCGTCGCCACGGACACCCTGGCCCGCCGGGACGCCCGGGTGGTCGCGATCTTCGGCGCAGGCGTTCAGGGGAAAACGCAGCTCGAGGCCGTCGCCGCCGTCCGTCCGATCCAGAAAGTCCTGGTCTTCGATGTCGACCCCCGGGCGGCCGCCGATTACGCCAAAGAAATGGGGCGCAAACTGTCCCTGGACGTTGAGCCCGCATCCTCTCCCGAGGCCCTGCGGGAAGCGGACGTCATCTGCACGGCGACGACCTCCGCGGTGCCGGTCTTCTCGGACGGGGACCTCAAGCCGGGCGTCCACATCAACGCCGTCGGCTCCTACAAGCCGTATGTCCGCGAGATCCCGGGCGAGACCATCCGGCGGGCCAGGGTCTACGTCGACCAGCGGCAAGCCTCGCTCGAGGAGGCCGGCGACCTGATCATTCCCCTGCGCGAGAAGCTCATCGACGAGGGCCACATCCGGGCGGAGATCGGCGAGGTCCTGGCCGGGCTCAAGCCGGGCCGAAGCTCCGACGACGAGGTCACCGTGTTCAAATCCGTGGGCAACGCCGCCCTGGACCTGGCCATGGCCAGCCTGGTTTTCGGCTGAGAGGGAACGATGGAATTCATAAGCATCTTCAACGACGTCCTTGGTCCGGTCATGCGCGGGCCGTCCAGCTCCCACACGGCCGGGTCCTATCACATCGGCCGCCTCGTCCGCTCCCTGCTCGGGGAAGACGCCGCGACGGCCGCGATCACGTTCGACCCTGACGGCTCCTACGCCAAGACGTACCGTCAGCAGGGCGTCGATCTGGCCCTCGCCTCCGGCCTCCTCGGCTGGCCGATCACCGACGGCCGCTTCGCCCGGGCCCTGACCGTAGCCCCCGAGCACGGCCTCAGGCTTCGTTTCCGGATCGCCCGGCTTGACAAGGCGGACCATCCGAACACCGTGCGGATGGAGCTCGTCTCGAAGAGCGGAAGAAGGCTCGAGGCCACGGCCAAGTCGGTCGGCGGCGGCATGATCGCGCTCACCGAGCTCGACGGCTGGCCGGTCTTTCTCGACGGCAAGAGCCACGAGGTCATGGTCCTGGCCGGCGCGCGCCAGGCCCGACCGGTCAAGATGATCCTTGCGGCGGACGGCCAGCTCGTCGATCGGCCGGTCCGCTCGACGAAGGCCGGGAAGGCCTTCCTCTCCTTCAAGCGGAAAGCGCCGATGAGCGCGGAGGCCAGGGCCATGCTCAGCCGGCTCCCGGGCGTCCACGGGATCTGGTCGGCCCCTCCCCTCTTCTATATCAAAAAGGGGGAGCCGCTTTTCCTAAGCGGCGCGGAAATGGTCGAAGCGGCCCGGCGCAAGCGCCTCTCGCTGGGGAGGATCGCCCTGGCCTACGAAGCCGGGCTCCTGGGCCTCGCCGAAAAGGAGGTCGTCGGCGAGGTCCTGAGGCGCTACGGGATCATGCGGGATTCCGTCCGTCAGGGCCTGGCCGGCCGCGAGCTCGGGATGCGGCTCCTGAAGCCTTCGGCCGGGAGGGTCTTCCGGTCCGAGGCCCGGGGGATCCTCGCGGTCGGCG
>Ga0214473_10002635_pt1 | contig 22003 bp, 21 predicted proteins | sample RVTome_7_FD_203509 | JGI IMG/M metagenome (GOLD analysis project Ga0214473, IMG submission 203509) | Soil microbial communities from uranium-contaminated site in the Upper Colorado River Basin, Wyoming, United States - RVT98D197 | ecosystem: Environmental > Terrestrial > Soil > Contaminated >... | reverse complement strand
TTCCATCTGCTCATTCATATGACCGTAGAATTTAGCAAACGGGATTAAATACTCTCGTATCAGTGTTTGCTGTTCCGCAGTTTTCTTAAGTAAGCGCTCCGATACGACAAACTTGACATCTTTGCGGGCGATAAGGATTTGCTCGAAGCGATCCTTAACCCGCCGTATGCTGTCAGCGACGAAAGAAAACCTGGCACTATCAAAGATGGCTTCTTGCACACCAGCCATAAACCGGAATTTGAGATCCTTACATACTTCTCCTATCTCTCGTAGGAAATTTAGGTCGAGAATCAATTCTTGATCATTGCGAGTGCGGAGGAAGTCGAGCAACTCATCTACAACAAGAAGCAATCCGTGGTCAGGATATTTTTGATGAAACAAGGCCATCATATTCTCAACGGATGGCTTATTGCTGGGAACCTTGTCAGGGAATTTGAAATTCACCCCCAGGATACTTAGGTGTTCTTCAAGCTCGGCTACGATGATGTCCCTCAGTGACATCGTGGTAGCGCCAATCTCTGTACGAATCACCTTGAACTTTCCCGCAATTCGGAAAGATGCTTTGGAAACCTCTTTGCTTGTGAGGGAACCGACAAGATCGCTGTGCTCCGCAACAGCAGAGATTAAAGACATGAGGTGAGATTTTCCAGTGCCGTAATTACCCACAATGAGAAGCCCCTTGTTATCGGCGGGTTCATCGAATTGGAGGTTGGGTACGGCAATTTTTATAAGCCGTTCGGCCATTTCGTCCGAAATAACGTAGGTTGCGACAAGTTGCCGAGCTGTTGTGGATTTATCGGCGTCCCGGAGTTGAACAACCGTCTCAATTGGATCAAATTGGATTAGGTCACCATACTTCATTTCGATTCCCCCATTTGTTATTTGCTTTCCCTCACGACTTTTTCTCTAGAGTTACTGCCAAAAGGTCATGAGCCGGGTAACGGCGATATTCAGGGTGATTGGTTGCTGCATAGGTCAAATACCCTCCTGCAATTGTTCCGTTCCAGGCGGCCACCAGGGTCCGATTTCGTGAAATTTGTTGAAGAAGTCGAAGTGGATCCTGCTTCAAGGAAACCTCGAAGAGAATTTCAATATTGTCTATGAGGACCACTTGGTCATCCATTTTCCCGACTATTTCATCAAGCAGGAGAGGGAGCTTCAGAATTCTCTGCCGTTCAGTCAATTCAAGAAGGGCTCTGCTGAGTTCCAGATTCAAATTGATGTATCTGAACCCGGTTTGTTTCGATACCTCCTGTAAAAGAGACGTCTTCCCTGATCCAGACGGACCAACGACCAAAACCAATTGGTGGTAAAGTTCATGAGCTTGGTTGACCTTATCAATGATTTCTTCAGATGTTGAAGCAGCCACTATTCCCGCGCCTCTCCTTATTCTCCCTCATGCAATCTCCCTTTTCCAAATTTCTATGGAATTACAACCCTTCGTTTGGGAGCCATGGGAAAAGAACTTTTCCTTTTGATCCAAAGAACTTAGAAAAAATGTGAATCACCCCCTGAAGTTGGCCTATTTATACCAAAAATTTAATTTTATAGCAATTTCCAAATAGTTCCGGCCCGTGAAAAGGGAAGTAGTAACGTGGAAGTTGGAGAATCCTCTTGGTACCGATGTCGCCGAGAAGAGGGGGGAGGTGGAACATGTTGCGTAGCCCGGGGACGTCTCGACAGGAGCGGAGCATCGTGTTGGTGGTCTCGCCACCGAATCAAACGACAGCCCTGCCACCCGTGACCTTCTTGTGGTTGCGCATCTTTTTCTATCGGAAATGTGGGAAATGACATGCGCCTGGCCACTGCATCACTGGCTGGAGCATGGAAATAATGTCCTACGTGCTAACAAAAAGTGTGAAGTCTCCTGCCCATTGGGCGGGGCTTCCCGGCAAGGTATTGTCATTCATACTGTGCCCCTCGGCCCCGCTGTGCGGGACGGGGGTGGCGGGGCACACTCGGGCCAACTTTTTGTCTTTTTTCCCCCTTTGGCTCCTCAGATTTTATCCTCAGGAAGATGACCTGATTTCCTTATTTCGATCAATTGCTTGGCCTGGTCTTTAAAGTAATCCATCCGCTCCTTTATCCGCCTACGCAGAAGACCAAGGCTTTAGCCGTGGATGAATGCGAGGAGGATAACCCCCCGGAGCTTTTAGGGTGGAAGGGTGCTTCGGCGGATTTCGCCAGAGAAATGGAGGTACCATGGGCTTACTCGTGGGGCTCAATTTTTTTTCTGGCAGTCTGGTGTTCATCAGGAAATCGCATAGCGTATAGGGCATAGCGCATAGCGTCACCACAAAAAAAACCGATTCAGTTATAAACACCAACGATATCGCGTCCATTCTGGAACAATACCTGTGCCTCCGTGTACCTCTTCTCCTTGCCTTCGTCGAAACACTTACTTCCCATAATGCTTGAAATGGTTTATATTACAGGCAGGAATGACCGACTGTCGGATGCTTTGTGTTGACAGTGATGATCAGGAGCATAGAGAATTGAAGAAGGGATTTAAGCCTAAATTCAGTATCACGAACCGTATTACTGCCGGTCTCACCCGCATTGAACGGGCCCGGGGGTTTCTGGAGGCTGCGACTCTGTCCGAAGCCTGGGTTCGGGAGATGGGCCGTCGTGCCTTGATTCTGGAAGCCCACCACACAACCCATATCGAAGGAACTCGGCTGACCCTTGAGCAGGCCGAGCGATTGCTGGAGGGCAAGCCGGTTCCCGATGCCGACCCCGACGATGCCCGGGAGCTATTGAACTACCGAAGAGCTTTCGATTTCGTCTCCGAATACCTTGAAAGTGGAGGACCGATCACCGAAGGCTTGGTTAGGGAAATCCACAAACGGCTCGTGGAAGGTGTGCGGGGCGGGGCCGCGGCTCCCGGAGAATACCGGAAGATTCAGAACTATGTGGTCAACTCCGCCACCGGTAAGACGGTTTACACACCGCCCCCAGCGCACGATGTCCCGATCATGATGGCGGAGTTGGTGGATTGGCTCAACCGCGAGAAAGAAATCCATTCCGTCCTGATAAGTGGCATTGCCCAGTTTCAGTTCGTGCATATCCATCCTTTCTTGGACGGCAACGGCCGCACGTCACGGCTGCTCTCGACGCTGTATCTCTACCAGGCCGGATACGATTTCAAGCGCTTGTTTACCATCAGCGAGTATTACGACCGGGATCGAGGCTCTTTCTACCGGGCGATTCAGAGTGTCCGGGGAAGCCATATGGAAATGACCGGGTGGCTGGAGTATTTTGTCGAGGGATTGACCACCCAACTGGCCGAGGTCAAACAACGTGGGGAGCTGGCCATACAGCGCGATGTTTTGGTCAACCAGCACGGCCTTTCTGATCGACAAGCAAAGGCCATCGAGCACATCCTGGAGCATGGCGGTCTGGCAATCCAGGACTTCGAAATCCTGTGTCCGGAGGTCAGCCGCCGGACGCTCCAGAGAGACCTGAAAAAGATGGTAATGGGAGGATTGCTCTTGACCGAAGGGGAAACGCATAATCTGCTTTACCGCTTGGGGACAAAGAGGCATTGACTCCTGCGACAAGTTTGCGACAAATTTTGCGACACGTTCACGACAAAATTCGCGACATGTATTCCCGGCCTTGCTTGGAACAAAATCGGCGCTTGATGTCCCGCCGATATCTCTTACTTGCCTGATCACTACGTGTCCTTCGACGCATCTTTCTTCGTCCGGACCATTGTGAAGCCTCCCGCCCTTGCAGGCGGGGCTTTCCGCCTGCAAGGGCGGACCCAGACCAATTACGGCGGGCAGGCGTCCCACGATTGCTCGTGGAACTATCCTGCTTCGATCAATCCCAGTATTTCCCGGGGAGGCACAATTTCCACTCCTCCGATCTCACCTGCCTCTTTTAAGTGTGAATCGCCGGACACGATGTATTCGGCATGAAGTGAGAGGGCGCAGGCGATAAACTTATTATCTCCAGGGTCATCCTCTATCCAATTCTGTTCCTTCGGGTTATCTACGAAGAGGATATTCGGGCCCTTCTCAAAAGCAGTTACAAGTCTTCTGAAGAGGTCCTCCCGATTAAATTGAAAGCGCCCCAGAACCTCAAGATATTCTTTAAGGATCGGCCTGGAAACGCACAGAATAAGTTTTCCGGAAAACCAATAGTCAACGATCCGCCGCGGAATACCTCCAAAAAAGGATGAAACGAAGACGTTTGTATCAATAACCATCCTCATCGGCCTGTCCGGACCTCTTTAATCATTTTATTGACATCCGACGGCTTGTATCCCTTCTTTCTCAGGGACTGCCCGATCTCATCCCATAAGCTTCTCATGGCGGCCTCCATGTCGTGTTCCTTTACATACTCCTCCATGAGTTCCCGGACCTTTTCATTAATAGACTTTTGCTCTGTTCTGCTTAATCGTTGGAATTTATCCTTTAATTCTTTATCCACCCTGATCAATACCTGCGAAACCATTTGCAAACCCTCCAAATGATATATTTAGTATCAATGATAGCATCTATTCCACGCCCTGGCAAGCGAAGAGATGCACGTTAAAGTGGAGAGATAATACCCGGGCTTGTGATCACCATTCTCCTCTTCTATCTCGACCACCACAAATTTATAATTTCGCATCGATGGTGGAATCGGGGATTCTTCGTCCGACATCTTTGGCTGTCGGCCCAGTGGAGAAATGAAGGTCAAGGATCCAAGATTATTTTTACACCATGAAATCCTCTGGCGTATCCTCAGCCAGCGGTCGAATGTTGGGGGAGTGAAATTGAATAAAGAAGAACGGTTCGGATCTTCCGAATCCGACCAAGAGCCTGAAAGCAAGATGAAAGCCGTGATTGTTGGCTATGGCCCCGTGGGACAGACCGCATCTCGGATTCTCAAGGATTTTGATGTTTCTCTGGTGATTGTTGATCTGAATGTAGATACGGTTAGGAACCTAATGGAGTCAGGGCAGGCTGCCGTTTACGGCGATGCCAGCCGGCGCGATATCCTGGAAGCAGCGGGGATAAAGAAAGCCAGATGGCCAGATCATCCGACCGTGAGGGAAAAACCGTCTGAGCTACGTGGGCTTCCCAAGAGGAGTTACTTTACCATCCCTTGCTCTTTGAAGAACGTTTGCAGGTCCGTCTTGTATCGGACCTGGGTTTTATCAAAGGTGGCTGTATTTTCATACGTGACGAGACTGTCCAATTCCCTGATTCTGTCCAGAAAGGCCTTGTCCTCCGTAAGCTTCCGCACGACCTCATCGAGCTTGTTAACCGCTTCATCCGGTGTTTTCCTCGGCGCGTATAGAGCGATGAAGGCGCTATAGGGCAGCTTGTAGCCGAGTTCGACGACGGTGGGAACATCGGATGCAAAGGGAGGCTTCTTGTCAATACAGAGGGCAAGGGCTTTCAGCTTCTTGGCTTCCAGCAGCGCTTTTGCTCCGGAGTAAGCGGGCATTCCGATGGGAACGTGGCTCCCAAGGACAGCCGGAATCAGGGCGGCATCGCCGTCGGTGGGCACGTCCACAAGATCCAGTTTTTCCGCCCTTGCGATGGCGCTCATGGCGGAGTGGGAAGTGCCGCCTCTGCCCTGATGAGCATATTTCATCTTGGGGTTCTTTCGAGCGTATTCCACAAGCTCTTTAAAGCTGTTCCAGGGGGCGTCAGCTTTCACGACAATGACCATGGGGGTAGTGAAAACCCGGGAAATCGGTCTCAGGTCATCACTCGAGTAGGGTGCGGTGCGCAGGAAGCTGAACAATTCTGGAAGGCCGGCTGCGACAGTGAGTAATCCCAGGGTGTAACCATCGGGTTTGGCAGAGGCAACCGCATATCCGCCGACCGTCATTCCTCCTCCCGGTTTATTGAGAATCACGACAGATTGATGCAGCTCTTTTTCCATGGCCGGGGCCAGCACCCTCGCAATCAGGTCTACCGTACCCCCTGGGGGCAGAGGGATAACCAGGGAAATGGGCTTGTCCGGGTACGCGGAGGCTCCGTGAGCCCCGGTCAGAAAAGGCCCTGGAAAGAAAAGGGCCATGAATGCAAGGCAGACCACGATTGACGTTTCATGCCTTTCGGTTTTCATCGTTCCTCCGTTTTTGGCATCTATTGGATTCTGAACGTTTGAGCAAGAACTTAACCTTGTTGTTACCATAGCATACCCTGCTGCTGCCTGTCAAAAAAAGGATCACACTGTCAGAAGATATGTTGCTCTTGGTCTGACAGACCCCATCCCCCTCCTGACCCTTCGACTTCGCTCAGGACAGGCCTCCCCCTTGAAGGAGGAGGAGAGAGAAGAGGTGAGGTGAGGTGAGGTGAGGTGAGGTGAGGCCTCCCAGTTCAAGGGAGAGAAATCAAGAAAGGTGCTCCTTGAAAGGGGAGGCAGACAAGTCTTTTACAACGGTACGTTCCATTCCAATTTCCTGGGCATAACCCCCTGCTTGACTGCCTGTGCCGCTGCCGTTCCCGCTACCTCTCCGGTTCTGAGGGCCGTTCCAAATCCCCTGATGTGAAGGAGGGCCTCGTGGGTCATGGAGAGGTTGTCACCTGCAAGCAACAGGTTATCGACCCCTTTTGAGAGGAAACTCCGATAAGGCACATCAAAAGTGACAAAGGGATTTCCCCCTTCCATGTTCATCCGATCCCATGTTGTCAGCCGTAGCGCAGCATCCTCGAACCTGCGCTCGTTCCTGATGTCCTCATAAGTCATGACATGCTCCCCTACAGGATGGCGTCCTTCTCTTATCCCGACAAAGGGGCCGATCGCTGCGAGCCGGGCGTGTTCGAATCCAGGCACATATTTTGTGAGGAAGTTGAGCTCTGTCACGATCTCCTTTCGAATCTCCACCTCTGCCCGTGTGAGGTCTTCGGCCCGTTCCGCACAATCGAGCTTCCAGTCGTACACGGCCGGAGCCCAGAGAAGCATGTCGCCGGTGTACACCATGGGGCACATCTCGGGCCGGGGATGGCCCGCATAGCCGCCCCCGTAATCCTCCGTCCTCTTCGGCCTGTAGCGGGGGAGATCGTTGTTCGCCCCGGCCCTCGCCATCGCCTTCTCCAGCAGCGGATCCTCCTCCTGATATTTGAAAAGCCGCTCGTAATCGACATTGCTCAACTTCCACATGAGTCCGGGAGGGATGGGGAATCCCAGCTCATTTCCTGCACTCACATAGGGTCCTCCCGAGCGTGCCACCACATCGCCCCTCCCGGTTGCATCCAAGAAGACCTTTCCGGCTATTGCACGCCTTCCCGATGCATCTTCTGTGATGACCGCCTGGATGCGGCTCTCTTCAATCTCCGCGTCGACAAAGAGGCTGCGGAGCTTGACCGCGGCGCCGGCCTCCTGCATCATCTCTGTCATCACGTGAGCGGCCATATAGGGATCGAACGTAGCGATCTTCGAAGGTCCACGATAACCGGGCGCGAGGTTGGGTCCGTGGTAGTGGAACAATGGATTGGCGGAGAGACCCGGGTATTTCTTGATCGGATTTTCTACGTATCCATCCTTCCCCAATCTCTCCAGTATCTCTGTGGGAGCGCCTTTTGGCAGCTCTCCGACACTGACGCACATCAGTCCATTTGTGAACATACCGCCAAGGCATCCATGGCGTTCAATCAGAACGGTGTTCGCTCCGCTTCTTGCAGCAGACACAGCAGCGCCGACACCTGCCGGGCCGCCCCCCACCACGACGACATCCGCCTCCATAATCACGGGTACCTTTACCGCTGGTACCGTAACATATTTCATTTGTGTCCTCTCAACAAATGACATTCAGGCCAAGGGAGAGCTATTTCTTTAGGTCTGCGATCGCTTTTTCCAGGAGTTTGATTCCTTCCTGAGAGGCATTAACCGACTGCGTCAACGACTCCCTCGCCAGCTCGGGGTTGTGGAAGCCATCGCTGTTTTCGGCAGTCCACCACTCCCACAAAATGTGGGCCTTGTCGTGGAAGGGCCACGCCTCCGTTAATACTTCGTCTTTCACGCCGGCATCTCTTGCGCGGGTATACGTCTCGATCAATTGTCCCAACCAGAATTCACCCTTTCTCATCTTCCCGCGGATGTAATTCTGAATGGAATCGACCTGATATTCCGCCGCCTCTTGGGACCAGTAAGCATGGCAGCGGACACAGGTGTCCTTAAGCATATACCTGGCGCTTCTCTGTCCGTGAAAGGTAAAGGTCTTTCCCTTTTTGTCTTTGACCTTCGGCATGTGGCAATCCTTGCATTCGATGCCGGCCCGCTCGTGTTTGCTTCCCCAGAAGGTCTCGGTCTCGGGGTGCTGCAGTTTTGTCAGAGGTGCGCCCGTCACGGCATGTTTAAAATCTTTGAATTCGATCTCACCATACCTCTTTTGAATATCAAGCACATTGACCCAGGGAAAGTAGTTCGTCCTTCGGTCTTCCATCCCGATGGCTGACCCTGTCTTTGGATTGAAGCCGGGGTTGCAATTATATTCTACGTGGCACTGGGCGCAAAGAAGATTGGAATCTGCCTGGTTAAGAATCCCGATCGCCCTGAAAGGTTTTCCGTCCCTTTGAAATTCGATCTTTGTTAGGGTGATTTTACTGCTCTTCTCTTTATCATAGGGGTAGGTCCCCGCACCCCGGTCGACAACGGCCTGGATCAAGGCATCCCTGACGACCCGCGGTTTTGCCCCATGAGGATCATGGCAATGGATGCAGCCCATCGGGTTCTGGATGTACTTCTTGGCCATCTCTACGGCTGCAGGGTTGGGTCCCCTTTTCAGATCGGTCGCAGGGTGGGCGTCACCCATATACGGCCACTTCAGGATTGTGTCTGTCGTCTTACATGTGAGGCAGACCGAATTCGCCGCCTTGGCTGTCTGGGGGAGTTCTTTTTCGGTATCGACCAGTACCTGCCACGCCTTTCCGGTGTTCGTAATATCCTTCCAGCTTTTCAATTGAAACCTTCCCCCATAGGCCCGGTCCACGAGAAGGTGGTCGGTGACCATAAAGACGTGAGACCTGGGCTCGTCGTGCTCTTTTGTAAAGCCGTGGGGCATCATCAGCTTATCAAATGTCGGAGACCGGCTTGTGGTTGTTGCCTTCTCCACCTTAGCTCTCGATTTCAGATTGGCCGATACGTACGTTTCATACTGGGATGGATGGCACTGGCCGCACACGGTCAATTCGAGATTGGTGGATGGAACTTTTTCAGGATCTTTGAGGTGATCGGCCAGCTTGCCGTGGCATCTCGCACACGGAAGAGAAGCATGCCTGCTTCCTGCCCTCAGGGACTTGATCACTTCATGGCATTCGTAGCAGGAAGCTTCTTCTTTTGGGATGGTTTCCTTTTTGGAATAGGCATAAGAGAGGAAGAAGGAAAGGGACAAACAGAAAGCGGCTGCAATGGATACAAAACTCCTGGACATAACTTCACCCCCTTGAAAGATTGGAGAAGGTTCAAAAAGGACGCTTCCCCTTAAGGTCTATCTTATTCAGGGGCAGTCGAATAATCAACGGAAAAAAAGTAGAGGAATGAAGGAGGACTGGAATTCTGGGAGAAAGAATTTGGAACAATGGAATGATGGAATGGTGGAATGATGGGTAAACGAATTTTCAATCCGACTTAAACCCAATATTCCAGTATTCCAACATTCCAGCGGTCAACCATTGTTCCAGTCTCATTTAGGTCCCACCAGCAGGAAGAAGAAGGTCCACGCAAAGAGGACGACCGCAAACCAGATGGCTTGTTTGATCAGACGGGATTCCATATCATCTCCTTTATAGGGATTAGCAGGCTGCTGAAAACCGCCCCTGCCTACCGGCAGGCAGGCATCTGTCCCGCGAGGCGCGGGATTACCCTCATCCTTCCCCGTGTCAAGCACGGGGCAGGCTTGTTGCGGCGTACGCCCGGGTACGCCTCACTCCTCAGGATTTCGCCTGCCTGCCGAAGCCTTGGCACAGGCAGGGGTGCCTTACATCTGGTCATTTTTGAGCAGCCTGCAAACAATACTTTTTTAGCAAACTCTTAGGGCAAGTTGCCTTTTTGCTCGATATGATGTATGAAGAGTTTAACTTCGAAAGACAAAGGCCATTATGGAGAATTTTAAGAATTATTTCAATAGAGGGAAATGGACGAAGAGCCTTTTCCTTTCCCTGATCATCCTTATCATCTCTTTCCCATCCGATGCGGGATCCATCAGGGAAGTGAGCCAGAGTGTTGAACGAGTGAAATCAATCGGATCTTCCTTCCAGTTCGCCGTCATCGGGGACAGTCGGGAGGGCAATGCGGTTTATACCCGGTTGTTAAAGCAAATCCTTGAGCGTAAGCCCCGGTTCATCATTCACCTGGGGGACATGATTCCTAAACCCGGGGAGAAGGAGTGGCAAGAATTTTTCGGGATCTCAACGCCAGTTGATCTTTCTTTCTTTCCGGTCGTGGGAAATCATGATACGTGGAATAACGCGCGTGGAGAAGAGATGTATCGAAGGCAGTTCGTTCTGCCTGAAGGGAAAACCTATTATGCTTTTCGAGCGGGCGGTGGACTCTTTGTGATTCTTGATTCTGAAAACGGGAGAGGAAAGATCCTCAAAGAGCAGTGGGCCTGGCTGGAGTCCGTACTTTTCTCATCTAAAGAATCTTTCAAACTTATTTTTCTCCATCGGCCTCTCTTTGTTCCAACGGACAGTTTTAAACTGGGGAGAGCGATGGATAGGTATCCATCCGACCGCGACGCCCTTCATCAACTCTTCCAGAAAACAAAGGTGAAAGCCGTCTTCGCTGCGGACGACCACCGTTATGACCGGGGAGAGGAGGGAGGGATTCTTTATCTCATCACCGGTGGCGGAGGAGCTCCCATCTATGCCCTCAAGAATAGAGGTGGATATTTCCATTATGTCTGGATTTCGGCACATGAGGGGAAGATGGGGGGTGAGGTGATCGATCTCGAAGGGCAGATTCAGGATCGATTTACCATTGAATAGTATTTCGGAAAGCGGATTATACGGCGAGCGGACACGTGACACGAGACACGCCTGCGTGCCGGAACACGCACTTCGGTGTGCAGGCACGGACACGTTTTTATGAGTGATGGGAGGTTGGAAGATGGGCTTGGGTCTGGTGCTGGTTGTACTGGGCATATTGATTTTTCTGGATCGAATGGGTGCGGGTTATGGATTGAGAGAAGGATGGCCATGGATGGTGGTCGCCCTTGGAATCGGGGGCCTCTTCCGGAACAGAAAGAGCCTGGCAGCCTGGATCACGACTTTCGTCGGAATTCTCATTGTGGGGACGAAGTATTATTCCGTCCAAATGTCCGTCCCAAGGGCCGTAAAGATCTACTTTGTGCCGGTGCTCCTGATTATTATCGGTATCCTATGGATCTGGAGACACAAGAAAGACTGATTTCGAATGCGGAATTCGGAGTGCGGATTTCGGAACTGAAAGAAAAGAAACGGAGAAGCGAACCTAAACAGAAACGGGAACGGGGAGAAATGGAGAAAAGGCTTTTCCCACCGATTCACCCATTCACCGGTTCATCTTGAATCGAGAATCCGGAGTGCGGAATTAAATGGTTTTCATTCCGCATTCCGAAATCCGCATTCCGCAATCAGTGGGGGATAAGCCCGGCTACCACCAGCAAAGTCATCTCTTCCGTTCCTGTATTGGTCAGCTCATGGAAGTGGCCGATGGGAATATGAATTGCGTCCCCGGGTCCCACCTCGCAAACATCATTCTCAACCCGCATGAGTCCGCGACCTTCTTGAATAATGTAGATTTCCTCCATCGGATCAACATGGCCCAGCAATGTCTTTCCCGGGGCCAGCGAAGCGTGGGCGAGAAACATCAGGGTTTGCAGGTGGCGGTTGTCCAGAATCATGTGGGCAATGCCTTCACCGTGGGCCTGATAACGAGTGGCGATGACTTCGGGATGTTCAAGGTTACGTTTAATCATAAAAGGATCTTCCAAAGGGACTAGAACCAACACTTACGGAGACCTAGATCTGGAGTCTCGATTCAACCTGTTTTTTCCACTCCTGGATCTCCTTCATTTGTGACTCCAGGTCTGAGAGTCGCTTATCCAGTTGGCCAAAGGAGAGTTTACCCGCCGGTTGCAAAAAATACGCTATAGAAACCGGGCGGGAGTACTGGAAAAACGTTGCAGCGGCACCTTTGGGACTTGGCTGCATGCCTTTCCAGGTGAAACCAGGACTTCACCGAAAGTGACATCCTCTATGCCCCCTAATCTCTGAAAAATCCGCAATTGCAAGGTTTTGGAAGTACTCTTGCCCGGGTTCGGTAATGCAACATCTGGGTTTAACGAGCGCGCGGGTCTCGAGGTGCTGGTGTTCGTTCTCCTTTTCCATCCTGTCGAGCCGATCGATAATGCCTGTGTGTCCTTCCGCAAGGAGTTTAATGTGGTCAATTAATCCTTCAGAAATGACATGGAATCGATGGACAACCCGTTCTTCAAGGACTTTAAACTTCTGATCTTGTCGTTTTCCAAAATGTGAAAATATTTTTTCGAATTCTTTCTTTTCGAATTCTTTTTTAGCCATCCTCGATTCTCCTTCGGGCTGTTCGAAATCGTACCAGAAACCCAGGGGATTGTCAAAACTTCCTTTTTTCATCTCTCCGAGCTCATATGATTCAATTTCTTGAGAATCGCATGAGCTCCCTCGATGATTTCCTCGATCACTTCTTTGACGCTTTTCACCTCGTGGATCAATCCCACACACTGACCGCAGGCGATCAAGGCTCCCTCCAGATCGCCCTCCTGAAGGGCCCTCTGGCCCATCTGGCCGCTGATGACTGTCAAGAGTTCCTCCAATGAGGCCCCCCTTTCTTCCATGGCAAGCGTGTTCCGGGCCGCGCTGTTCTTGATTACCCTGGCGGCATTTCGAATCGAGCGCTGGATCACCATGGTGTCGGTCTCCTGTGCCTTGAGGAACCAATCCTTGATCCGGGAATGGGCAGAGCACTCCCGGGTGGCAACAAACCTCGTCCCCATGAGCACTCCTTCCGCCCCCAGAGCAAGGGCTGCCAGGAACCCTCTTCCATCAGCGATTCCGCCCCCGGCAATGACGGGAATACGGACTGAGTTTGCGACAACCGGGACAAGGACCAACGAAGTCACATCATCCATGCCGGGATGACCGCCGCATTCGAAGCCAACAACCGTGACCGCATCGGCTCCAATGGATTCCGCCTTTCTTGCAAATCGGGACGATGGGACTTTGTGGATCAGCCTGATTCCTTCTCTCTTCAATTCCTGGACGAACGGCTCCGGGCTCCTTCCCGAGGTTTCTACCACAGGAACCTTCTCTTCCAGAATAACCTCCAGAATCTCTTCGGTCCTGTCGCCTTGGGTCAGTTCAGGAAGCATTGAGAGGTTCACTCCAAAAGGCTTTTGGGTCGTCTTTTTGACCTGGCGAACCGCCTCTTTTAAAGTATTCCGGTCCGGAAAGGAGAGACTGGAGATAATCCCTAATCCGCCCCCCTCCGAGACAGCAGAAGCCAGTTCCGGGGTGGCGAGCCACTGGAGTCCACCCTGGATAATCGGATACTTGATTCCGAGGAGCTGGGTCAAGCGTGTTTCGAACATAGGGGACCTCCATTTTGAGATTACTCATCGTGTCGAGTTATTGTATATTAGGTCTAAAAGGTATTGCAATCCCAAACAGTCAAAGGAACATTGGAATGTTATTCCAGCATTCTATTGTTCCCGATTTTTTTGCTCTTGTAGTTTTAGGTGAAGTGTGATACCTATCATCAAACTTGAAGGTTTTTGGACGGGAAGGAGAGAAAGTGGCCTCATATAAGGTGATCTTCTTAGGATTAACTGTCGCCGGTCTGGAAGAGGAGGCCCGCCTGATCACAGGCCTTGAGAAAAAGTTCAATCTTTCTCCGGAGAAGGCGGAACGCTTACTCCAAAGAGTTCCCATCATCGTAAAAAAGGGGATCACCCGGGAAGAGATGGAGAGATATGTTAAGGCCTTTGAGGAGATTGGGGGAAGGGTGAGAGTGGAGGAAGAAGCGGTCGTAGAGCCTCTTGAGATCTCTCCCCGACCCACATCGGAGCAGAAGCTGATGACCTGCCCCCGATGTGGATTCGAACAGATCGAGGCCGATATCTGTATAAAATGCGGGATCGTCATTTCAAAGTATTTCGAACCTCAGAGAAAGGCCCGTCCGTTCGAAGGCCCAATGAGAGAAATTCCGCCGGAGGAAGAAGTTCCTCCCTGGGAGAGCGGCGAAGGGTTCATCAATGCTTTTTTAAAAACGACCTGGGGAGCCCTCTTTTCTCCAACGAAGTTCTTCAAAAAAGTTTCCGCAGGAGAGGGATATCTTTCCCCTCTGATCTACGGGACGATCTCCGGGATCATCGGATTCGGGGGGACCCTTTACTGGCAATGGTTCGTTTTCTCCCGGATTGTCGCGGTTCAAAGGTTTTCTCCCCTCCCTTTTTATGGTTTCTCACTCATCACTCTCATGGTTGCCATGCCTTTTCTGGTTGCCTTCTCGATTTTGATTGGGAGCGGTGTGACACACCTCTGTCTCATGATCGTAGGAGGAAACAAGAAGGGGTTTGAATCAACCTTTCGCGTCATCGCTTATTCTATCAGCGGCGACATTTTCGGAATCATCCCGTTCATCGGAAGTACGATCGGCGGCATCTATGCTCTCATTCTGACCATTATCGGAGTAAGGGAAGGCCACGGCATCTCGACAGGAAGAGCCATCCTGGGTGTGCTGCTGCCACTCATTGTTGCGGGCGGCTTCGGTATCCTTGCTGCCATCCTTATTCCTCTGCTCTTAGGAAGGATGTTCTTTAGTGGGATAGGAGTTTGACAATCTGGAATGTTGGAACAATGGAACAATGGGTTAATCGCTCCGTTGAAAATAGAGTTGAAGGCGAGCCCGAGCCTCTTCTGCCAACATTCTGCGCACGTCCCGGGAAATGGGGGATGGCCGCCCCGAGTTGCTTAAAGAAAAGAGATGAAGAAGAGAAGGATGAAAGAAGAAAAGAGGAGCCTTGAAATTTCGGCGGAACAGATCCTCCGTCTGATGGAGAAGGAAGATCGGCCCCTCCTCCTCAGGGAGATCCTTCTCCAGATGGATCTATCAAAGGAGGGAAGGAAGGAGGCCAGACAGTTGTTGAGAGATCTGGCCGATGAAGGGAAGATTGTCAGAATTCGCGGGAATCGCTACGGTCTCCCGACCAAAATGAACCTGGTCGTGGGAAGGGTTAAATGCCATCCTGAGGGGTATGGGTTCGTCATTCCGGAAAAAGAGGGAGAAGAAGATATCTTTATCAATCCGAGGAACCTTAAAGAGGCGATGCACGGGGACCGCGTGGTGGCCCGGGTGGAGTCGATACGGAAGAAGGGCAGGGAAGGGAAGGTCATCCGTATCCTGGAAAGAAGATTTCGCAAAGTGGTGGGCAGGTTTATGAAAGCGAAGAATTATTCCTATCTCATCCCGGAGGATGAGCGAATTCTTCAAGAGGTCTATATTCCCGAAGGAGAGACCAAGAGGGCAAGGCCCAATCAGATCGTGGTAGCCGAAATCACCGAGTACCCTACCGAAAGAGGACGGCCTGTCGGGAGAGTGACTTATATCTTAGGATATCCCGATGATCCGGAGATAGAACCGCAGATTATCATCCATAAGTATGACCTTCCCCACCGGTTCTCATCAGACGCCTTAAAAGAGGCGCAGAGTCTGCCTCTCGCTCCTCCTCCGCAGGAATACGGGGATCGGATCGATCTCAGAAGGATTCCAACATTCACAATCGATGGGGAGAAGGCAAGGGATTTCGATGACGCCGTTTCCATTGAGGAGGAAGACTCGGGGACGAAACTCTACGTTTCCATCTCCGACGTCAGCCACTATGTGAAGGAAGGAAGCGTTCTGGACGAAGAGGGGTACCTTCGGGGTACAAGTGTTTACTTCCCGGACCGCGCCGTTCCCATGTTTCCACCTGAACTGTCAAACGAGATCTGCTGTCTCCGTCCTGGAGTCGACCGATTTACGGTCACCGTTGAACTGGAATATGATCGGGACGGCAAAGAGAGAGGGGTTCGATTCTATCCGAGTGTCATTCACAGCGATGAGAGGCTGACTTATACAATTGTCAGAAAGGTCCTAGTCGATCAAGACACGGAGTTGAGATCGAGGTACAGCCGTCTCCTGCCCTCCCTGGAATTGATGGACCATCTTTCCAAGAGGCTGCGCCAGAGAAGAATAGAGAGGGGAAGCCTCGATTTTGATCTTCCGGAACCCGAGGTTTTCCTGAACCTGCAAGGAGAAACCGAAGAGATCGGACGGGCCGAGAGAAACCTGGCACATCAGATGATCGAGGAATTTATGATTGCTGCCAACGAGGCGGTGACCCGTTTCATGGAAGAGAGCGGATCTCCGTTCATCTACCGGGTCCATGAGCCTCCGAAGCCCGAGGCCATCGATGAGTTTCGGAGATTTGTTTCCCATTTAGGTTACCGGATGAAAAAGGATTCGGAATACTCTCCGATAGAACTGCAGAGAATTCTTTCCCAGTTCAAGGGAAGGGCGGAGGAGAGGGTGGTCAATAGCATTCTCCTCCGGTTGATGAAATGGGCTAAATACTCGGCCAAAAATCTGGGCCACTTCGGTCTGGCTTCGGATGCTTATACTCACTTCACCTCCCCCATCAGAAGGTATCCGGACTTGATCGTCCATCGTCTTTTGAAGAAGGTCTTATCCAGAAAAGAAGTGAAGATCCCGGAAGAAGAACTGGCCAAAAAGGCGGACCATCTTTCTCAGAGGGAGAGGGTGGCGATGGAGGCTGAAAGGGAGATTCTGGACAGGTACCGTGTGCGCTTCATGAAAGGGAAGGTGGGGGAGATTTTCGAGGGGATCATCAGCGGTGTAACCGCTTTCGGCTTCTTCGTGGAATTGAAGGATATCTTCGTCGAGGGGCTGGTCAGGGTGACAAGCCTTCACGATGATTATTATCAGTACGAGGAAAAGCGATATTGTCTGGTTGGAGAAAGGACTCACAAAACGTTCAAGATCGGAGATGAAGTAAGGGTGAGGGTGGATCGGGTGGATCTGGAGAGAAGACACATCGATTTTGGCCTGATCGAAGAGAGAGAAAGGGAGAAAAGGAAATAGGGAGAATGGGAGAAATTAAAATCCTGTTCATCCCATCTCCCCAGCAGCCCGTCTGTTCATCACCATTTCAGCGATGCGGCGATGGATTCGGGACATAGCGAGTTGATCAAGGTTTTGGATAGGTATCCATTTTCCTCCCCTGTTTTTGTCCAGGTTGGAGGATTCGCACTGAAAAACGTGGAGGGTGAGTTTGAAGTGGGAAAAAGTCTGTTGGAAAGTTCCGATAGACTCTTTGACTTTGACATTCACTCCCAACTCTTTTTTGATATGGTTTCTTAACCTCAGCTTTGACCTTAACCCTCTTTTGTCTTCTGTCTTCCAGTTTGGAAACTCCCACAAACCTCCAAGAAGACCTTCAGGCGGCCTCTGACGGACGAGAAGCTTTCCATTCCTCTCAATCAACACCGAGAACGCATCTACGCGGGGGATTCTCTTCTTCGCGGCCTTCAATGGATACCTCTCCGGCTTTCCTTGGGCTTTTGCCTTGCAGAGGCGCTGGAGAGGGCAGCGGAGACAAAGAGGATTTCTGGGAGTGCAGACCATCGCACCAAGATCCATGAGGGCCTGATTGAAAGAGCCTGCATAGCCCTGGGGGATGAGAGATTCGGAAAGAGTCCAAAGGGTTTGTCCAGTTTCCTTCTCCCTTATATCTCCTGAGATGGCAAAGAGCCTCGCGAGAACCCGCTTTACGTTTCCATCGAGAATGGGCGCTTCTTTATTGTAAGCGATCGAGAGGATTGCACCTGCGGTGTATCGTCCGATTCCGGGGATGTTGAGCAAACCCTCTATCGTATCGGGAATCTTGCCCTTGAGGTGGCTCGATAGCACCTGGGAAGCCCTGTGCAGATTTCGGGCTCTCGAGTAATATCCAAGGCCTTCCCATGCCTTTAAGACTTTCGAAAGGTCTGCCTCAGCAAGACGACGGACGGTTGGAAAGGATTTGAGAAACCTTTGGTAGTAGGGAATAACAGTATCCACCTGGGTTTGTTGGAGCATGATCTCCGAAATCCAGATCGCGTAAGGGTCCCGGGTTCTCCTCCAGGGTAGGTCTCTGCCGTGCTTATGAAACCAGTCGAGCAATTTTCTCTGAATCTTTTTTCTGTTACAAAGGGCTATCATCAGGGACCCGAACCAAGGGACGGCGGGGTCGCCGTCCCTACGAAAGCTGGCGATTTTATTTGCGTAGGGCGGGCGTTTCGCCCGCCGTTTGGGCCAGGGGAAACGTTGACCCTACGAACCTCTATATCAAACTGCAACACATCTCGCTGAATTTGGTTTCAAGGCCCATCTCTCTTGCATAATCCACCGTCCCATGAAGGGGATAGGCAATGGTGTTCACACCGGAATCGATCAATCCCCTCTCCATTGCTGCTTTCCAGGGATGAGCCGGCCGGATGCAGCCCATTCGAATGGGGATGGAAGGATTGAGGATGCGGGCAATGGCTGAGATCCTCGAAGTCTCCTCGGGTTTCGGAATTTTCATCAAATTCTTCCCTAAAGAAAAAAGAGGTTTAAGGACCACCAGAACAATCGTCTCGACGCCCACCTGCGTAACGATATCGAGGGCTTTCCATTCTCCCCTGATCTCCCCGAAGTGGTGGCCGATGATGATGTGGGGGGCGAGGCGGTGCCCCACATCTTTCAGCATCTTCAGCGTTTCTTCATAGTCTTCGACTCTCTTGTTCAGATGATAGACTCCTCGAATGGTATCCTCATCGCCTATCACATCGATGAGGATCTGATCGATCCCAGCCTCCTTCAGCCCCTGGGCCGTTTCCTTCCGGATGAGGCCGGTGTGTACAATGATCTTGAATTGGGGATCCTTGTCCTTGAGGGCTTTAATGGGAGGAACGAATCTCTCCAGAGGGACTTCACCTTCTTGGTTTGCCCCTCCGCTAACCAAGACACCCAAGGCGCCCCGGGATCGAAGCCTGTCGACAACCTGGAGAAAGGCGTCGGGATCTGCGGCAGGGATCATTGTTTCAAGGAGCCTTCCCTTGCAGTGTTCGCAGTTCAGCTCACAACGCTTCCCAGTTATACTGATGGCCGCAAACCGATCTTTTTGAGGTGGAAGATCGTCCGTGTGATGGGAAACGGTGCTTGCAAAAGAGAAGGTGATCTCCTTCCCGAAGTTTTCCTCCCGGATCCGGAAGGCTGCACTCTGGAGTTCCTTTAATGGGACTTCTTTCAAATCATCAATCATCATTGATTTGCCATAAATCATGGTATCTGGTTATTGCAAGCTTGCTTTCATGGGCAGCGGGGTCGCCGCCCCTACGAAACTCCGAAAAATGGAATGATGGGTTACTGCAATCCCATTATTCCAACGTTCCAATATTCCCTTCATTCGAATATTCCAGTTGCCTTTTTATTTCTTCAATATCTTCCGGTTCCGGCATGAATGGAAAATTTCTAATCGGTCCTGAGGGCCGCTCGTTGCCATAGGGTCGGTTGCAGGCCACTTTCCCATCCTTCCCAGGGCATCCCGAGGTCATGAAGGCGTCGCCGCTCTGGAGGAGAGGATGGATGTCGATTCCAAAATCGATCAGTCTTCCTGTATCGTCAAACTCCATTGTGTCCGCGGACCCCGAGCCCTCATTAATAATCCACCGGGAAAGCTGAATTCTTCGGTACCGGCCGAGGGAAGGCGGGGAAACGCCTTCCATAGGGCTTCCCTTCTCGGGAAAGAACGAGAAGAGATGGGTATGGGCTCCCATGTTCTCCCCCCTCTGGATGGTTTCTACCATTTCCTTCTCCGTCTCTCCAAGGCCGACGATGAGATGGATTCCAACAAAAGATTTTCCAAAGACTTCCACAGCCCTTCGGACGACATCCCAATAGTGATCCCAGCGATGGGGACCTTCCACTCCTCTTCCCCTCAACCGGTCAAAGAGTTGGGGCGTGGCTGTATCAATAGCAATTCCAACCCGATCGGCGCCAGCCTGCTTCATCTCCCTAAGAGGGTTATCGTCGAAGATAAGAGTAGGAGAGAGGAGAACGCTGATGGCGAGGGGACTCTCCTCCGCAAACCTCCGGATCACATAAAGAGTGTCTTCTGCGGCCCTGGGGTGGGTAATCATTGAAATGCAGACCCGATGAATCTGCTCCTTCTTCTTTGACCTGTCGATGATCTCTTCGAGGGGATAGACGGGCCAGTCCACCCTGATGAAGGTTTTTCCTTTCGGACCTTCTTGTCTCGATTTTGAAAGGCCACAAAAGTCGCATCTTCCCAAGCACCCTTCCTCATAGCGGAGAAGCACGTTCAGTCCTTTTAGTTTCGCATTTCGATGGAAGGATCCCTGCCGGAGACCCAGAGTGAGCGAAGCGGCGAGAGATGTCTGGATATACTCGGGGCTCTCTTTGTGATCCATGGAGTTTCCTTTCCGGGAATGCACCCTAACGGTTGCGGCTACCCTTCTTCACAAATCTCCCCCGGCCGCCTTTTGAAGGAGGAGCCTCTTCTTTTCTTTCTCCCTTAGAAAAAGAGGGATGAAGGGGGATTCTCTTCCGATCCTTATAATACTCCTTAAAGCCGACCCAGTTTTTTCGAATCAGGTCTTTAAAATCGATCCCGTCCCTGTTCCAGTTCTCTTCAAGAAACTTTCTTTTTAAAGCACCATAGGAAAGAGACTCTCCCAGGCTTTCCCGCCATTCGATTTCGTATTGCTTCAGGTAGGCCGGATCATCCCTGGCCACGGCCTCGGCAGCAACCCTTCCTGCGATTTCCCCGGCCATGACGGCGTTGAGAATCCCTGCGCCAGTGATGGGATGAGTCTGGCCTGCAGCATCCCCTGCAAGCAGGATATTGCCGAAGACGGTCTGGCTAAGGGGTTCGCACGGAATGGAACCCCCGGTCTTCCCAACGACGTTGATCCGGGAAAGGGTTCCGACCGAGAGAAGTCTATCAAGGAAATCGTTGAGAAGGGTTGAAAGGAGTGCTGTCTTCTGCGGGGTCACGCCTATCCCCACATTGGCAGTTCTGCCTTTTGGGAAGTACCATGCATATCCACCTTCGTAATCGGGATGGAAAAAGACATCCACGCAATCCGACCGAGTGGAGATAACCACTTCATACTGAAGGGTTACCATCGTTTTACCGGGCTGGCATCCCGCCCAGCGGGCCACGGAAGAATGAACTCCATCCGCGCCGATAATCACCTTTGTCCTGACGGCCTCCTCCGCCGGTCCCCTCTCGATCACCATTCCTTCAGGATAGGGGGCCGCTCCCCTCGTACCGATAGAGACCTCCGCACCTGCCAGAGCCGCTAATGCCACCAACTCCCTGTCGAAGAGGGAGCGGTCAATCATGTATCCCGGGCTCTTCATCTCAAAGACATCCCCGTCTGAGAGATGGGTTCTCATCTTTTTGATATGCTGAAGGATACAAGATGGCGAGAAATCCGCGTAGCGGGCGATCATCCGGGGTACAAATTCGCCGCACTGGACAGGGACGCCGATCCTCTGCTTCCAGTCGATCAATAGAACCTTTCCTCCCCGCTCAGCTGCAGCCTGGGCCGCCCTTGAGCCAGCGGGCCCTGCCCCCACAACAATGACATCATAAGATTCAGCCATGAGCAAATCCCTGATCAAATCCCAAATCCCAAATCCCAAATCCCAAATAATTTCCCAATCACCTAATGACCAAAATCCGAAATACCTTGCTTTGGGTCATTCGAAATTGGAATTTGGATGTTGTTTGGGGTTTGGTGCTTGGAGATTGGTGCTTCCCCTCTATCGCCAACATTTTGTTCCAATTCTCCCTATAAATCTCATCATAAGGCACTATGCCCACCTGTGACAAAATTCGATCGCCTTCTTCAGAAGGGGAAGGTTCAGATGGGTCTGGTTTTCAAATTGACCTCTAAATGCCTCTTCCTGCTGACCGAGGTCGTAACAG
>Ga0214473_10002634_pt1 | contig 22007 bp, 17 predicted proteins | sample RVTome_7_FD_203509 | JGI IMG/M metagenome (GOLD analysis project Ga0214473, IMG submission 203509) | Soil microbial communities from uranium-contaminated site in the Upper Colorado River Basin, Wyoming, United States - RVT98D197 | ecosystem: Environmental > Terrestrial > Soil > Contaminated >... | reverse complement strand
TAGAAGAGGTGTACTCATGGGGCGACTTTAAGGGTTCACTCGAGTTTCTTGGCGATGCAAAGGCAGTAATCGAACGGCTTCAATCTGTCCAAGCTCTTATGAAATTCGAATTTGGCGGCGCACGCGTTGGAAAAATCGCTGCCTCAACAACGCTCCGAGAGCTTCGATTAGGATCGCTAGACATGCAATCATCCCAGGTCCGCAAACTGCTTGTGAACCATCTTGCCACATCGATGGTACTCGCAACAGCAGCTCAGAATCTTCTTCGTGCTGTGTCTCCTGATTGTGCATTGACCTACGACATGGTGTACACAGGAAAGGCAGAGCTTTTTGATAACTGCTTGTTGCATCGCATCAATACTATCAGATGGCATCCAGCTCACAAGAGCAACACGTCGAGCCGGAATTGCATGGACAACGGTGCGCGGACAACCTTTGTTGAGCTGACACCGTATCCTTTTGACACTTTGGCAGGGGGGGGTGTCCCCTTAGAGACAAGAGCAGGGGAGCAGGTCCTGGTGGGGAAACGACTCAAACGCAAAGGATCAGTGAACCGTGTCACCTTCTTGTGATCCGCGTCAGGGTGGGCTATTCATTTCGTGAGCCACATGGTTTCACAACACCTCGTTTTGCCTGAGGGAGCCTTTAGTCCTTCCCAGTCGTGCAACCCAACCAGGAGGGTGCTGAGCCATTCTGGAGGAGATACTCGCAATGCACCGTGAAGACCCAGCAACTGGTGTGGTTACGAATGCGCGAGAGCCCGTCTTGTCCCTTATTCTCTGTTCACGCAACGACCAGTACATGGGCAACTCCCGCTGGCGCCTGGAAACGGCGTTGAACTACGTCGCCAGGAACGTGCACGAACTCGGCAGAGAAGAGGACGTCGAGGTCCTGGTTGCCGATTGGGGGAGCGAGATCCCCCTGCGGGAGGTCGTGCAGCTCAGTCCCGCGGCGGCCCGGATCGTTTCGTTTCTCCTTATCCCACCGGAGATCGCTCGTACGTTACAGCGGGACAGCCAATTCCCTGAAGTGCTGGCCCTCAACGCGGCTGCCAGACGTGTGAGAGGACAGTACATCGGGCGGATCGACCAAGATACGCTTGTGGGGAGGCAGTTCTTGAAGACATTCTTTGAGCTGTATCAGGGAGGGAAGCGCCTAGATGTTCCCCTTGATGCGGCACTGCTGTTCGCGAACCGCAGAGGAATCCCGTACAGGCTTACTGTTCGGTGTCCATCTTTCTGGATTGTGGATTGGTTCGTCCATCGGTTTGGACGAGTCCTGGTAATAGAGACCCCTCGTTCACCGGTTCCGTTCTACAATGGCCCCGTGGGGATCTGGCTCGTGCATCGAAACTTATGGAATGAGTGTGGGGGGTACGATGAGCGAATGATCTATATGAATGCCATGGAGGTCGATATGGCATTCAGACTGATGGAGAAGTACCAAATGGTCGATCTCGGAAAGCTCGTCAATTTCGATTTCTATCATCTCGAGCATTACCATCCTCTCGCCGTGCGTAAGTCATCGACATACCGCAAGGGGAATGTCGAATTCTGGAAACAGTCGAACGATTTTCACCGAAACGCGAAGGATTGGGGCCTCGTCCAGTATCCCCTAGAGGCACTGCCGCATTGTGGCAGCATGACGATAGAGACTATTGGTCAACAGCGGTTTGCGTTCCCAGGGTTCCTGCTCCTGATGTGTCTTGTTGGATCTGAACTCGCGTGGGACAGCCTCGTCCTCTCGTCGAGGTCAACGTACGCTCTTTGGGCACGGCGGGCGAGAATTGCATGGAGGTCGGTTCTCGGACTACCTCTTGTTCGTTGGCCGTCCACACTAAGGAAGCTCTGGGCGGGAAGAACAATCCGCTTGAGTTCCCGTCAGAGGAACACGCGGTGAAACTGGACGGCGAGCGCAAAGATATTGTCGCTAGCGTGAACAGAACCGATGAACATTTCGCCGCGTGACCTTGCCCGAGTGGGGTACCGCCACGTCAAGACTCGTATCCCGCCGAGTATAAGGCGGCCACTGGGCCATTTCTTGAGGAGCGCCATGCGCCCTGTTTACTATATGCGGGGAAAGAAAATTCTGTGGGACTATACGGCCCATTACAGGAAGGCCCGCCAAGTGTATGCCAATTCGGAGGGAGCGACTGGTGGCCCCCTTGCAGGCACTGTTGCCGGCTTCGGTCTCCGCATCCTTTTTCCTGAGGACCGGGGTGTCTGCATTGATCTGCCCGGCAACTATCTCGAGCTGATAGAACGTATTCGGAATGATGTCGAGTCACGCTTTGAGCACTGCAGGAATTGTTTTTTCTTTCCAAAGTTGGCCCTAGATATTATCCCTGACAAGACCGCAGATGTCCCTGCCGTCAGGAATCAAGAGGTGATCGCGCTACAACTAAAAAACTACCTGGACATCGATGGCCTGCACGATCTTTGTTTCGCCATTGTGCAAGAGCTGGAACGCAAGATCTACCGTTCATATGTAATTGTGGACAAGGTGTTTGTGCATCGGACAGCGGTGTGCCATCAAATTCCCCAAGCCTCATGGCTGTGGCACTACGATAACCATCCACGCGAGATACTGAAAGTCCTGGTGTATCTCACGGATGTCGATGAACGCTCCGCTCCGCTTGAATACCTCCGTTCGACTCAATCGTCACGGCCTGTGCCTGGCTCACCGTTGGCGCCGCTCTACGGGGACTCTCGTGTCGCTGATCGTGTCATAGGACGATACCTGGAGAATGGGTTTGAGTGTCATAAGGTATTGGGCCCAAGGGGCACCATGATCATATTCGATAACAACATCATCCACAGAGGGAATCTAGCGAAGGACACTCATCGTGATGTCCTTATCTTGCAGGTCCGGCCAGCGACGTTTAGAGCCAGACCATACGTGAATCCGCAGTGGACGGGTTCTTTTCCTCATGTGGCGTTCTCGCTGAAACCCGGCGATGTTTCGCCTCGGATAAAATCGGACCCGGGCTACTTGACGTAACCGGATTTCTGAATCAAACGTTCGAAATTGGATCTGTTGTGTGGGATGGCGACGGTCATATAGTCCGCTGGATACCCAGGGTGTCCGCAAACAAGGTTACCGGTAAGAGTGTTATCAACACACAGCGAATTCGGCGATAACTCAGATGGCGGATTTCCGAGCTAAGAGTGGGTCGTTGTGGAGACGATGGCTCGATCGCTACTGGGCCGGCAGGAGGACCTATAGCCTGCGTGGTTCCCTCGAGTTGAAGCGCGGGCGCGTGCAGACGCTTCGGGAACGCATTACCGCTGAACTCCCTTTCGAACATCTTCCGCAATGCCCATTTTCAGATGCATCAAGGGAGATCTGTGAACAGACCATAGTGGCAGTGCGTGACCGTTACGGGTTTCCGGTTCGCCTGGCCCTTTGTCACCGAACGGGCCTGCTGTACTTGGTGGACCGTTTAACGCAGGATGGGTATGAGCGATTCTATCGAGAGGGCCTTTATCGAAAACTGACGGCCTCATTCCATGGCAGTCGGCTCAACGATCATGTCAGCAATCAACATGAGCAGACCAAAGCAAACGCCGAGCTAGTAATCAACGCCCTCTGTCAACAGATTTCGTTATCGCCTGGTGCAACACTGTTAGATGTGGGAGGAAGTACGGGAACTTTGGCTCACGCATTTGTGCAAGCATATAAGGTCCGGGCGACCGTGCTCGACCCAGCCGAAAAGGAGCTGGAACACGCAGCGGCGCTAGGCTTGCGAACGAAGCTCGGATTGTTCGAACACGCGGATTTCTCAGACGGTGAGAAGTACGATGTGATTGTCCTCAATCAAATGATTGAGCACGTAGTGGACATACGGGCGACCTTCGAAAAGGCACTTTCGCTCTTGAAGAATGATGGGCATGTAGTTTTTGATATTCTTGACTTTCTCGCCGTGGTCGATACTGTCGGCTGTGTAGAAGCAGCATCGCGACTTGACCATTGTTACTTCTTGTATGACGAGATGGTGGACGTGTTGTGTAAGCGAGTAGGGCTCGTCGTATCGAAGAGATTCAGACACATGGGCACATCAATTCTCTATTCCTGCCGACCGAGTGCTCCCGACCCGCATGCAACATTCCCTGAGGAACGCCGGGTTCAGGTGATGCGCAGATTACTTGACCAAGATACTCTGTGGGCGAGGACCCCTCTCGTTTCGCGTTACCCATTGGACGAGCGACTTGCTCGCCGCCTTAAAAGGATGTTCAGCTAGAAGCAGAGATGAAAATCTCTCCGCTTGAAATGGCGCCGATTGCGCTCCGTAACGTCAAGGCTCGCATCCCGCCGAGCCTAAGGCGGCCGCTAGGGTATGTCTGGAGGAGCGTGGCGCGTGGTGCTACGAATGCCGTCGAGTATCTGCGAGGAAAGAAGATCCTGTGGGACTATGCGGCCTATTACAGGAAGGCCCGGAAAGTGTATTTGAGATCCGAGGGAGTCCCTGGAGAACCACTTGTAGGGTCCATTGCTGACTTCGGTCTCCACATTCTGTTCCCCGAAGACAGAGACGCCTGCATTGATCTACCCGGCAACTATCTCGAAATGATCGAACGTATTCACAATGACGTCAAGTCGCAATTTGGTCGATCCAAGAATTGTTATTTCTTTCCAAGATTGAAGCTGGAATTCATCCCTGATAAGACAGCAGATATCCCTGCCGTCACGAATCAAGAGGTGATCGTCGTGCAACTGAAGAATTCTCTGGATATTGACGGCCTGGAAGATCTCTGTTTCCCGATCATTCAGGAGCTCGAACGAAAGGTCTACCGTTCATATGCAATTGTTGAGAAGGTGTTTGTGTATCGGACACCCCTGTGCCGTCAGGTCCCTCGAGCGTCATGGCTGTGGCACTACGATAATCATCCACACGAGATACTGAAAATCCTGGTGTATCTCACGGACGTCGATGAGCGGAGTGGCCCGTTCGAATACCTCCGTTCGACCCAATCCTTCCAACCCGTTCCTGGTTCACCGCTGGCGCCGCTCTACGGCAACTCTCGTGTCCCTGATCGCACCATACGACGATGTTTGCAGAACGGGTTTGAAGGCCATAAGGTGGTGGGTCCGACGGGCACGATGATCTTATTTGACAACAACATCATTCACCGCGGGAACCTAGCGAAGGACACTCAACGTGATGTCCTTGTCTTGCAGGTCCGCCCGGCTGCGTTTAAGGCCAGGCCATGCATAGATCGGCGATGGACGGGTTCTTTCCCGCATGAGGATTTCTCGGCGGATCCAGGCGAGATTACACCGCGGATAAGGTCGAACCTGGGTCACTTGAAGTAACGGAGTTGCTGAAACGGCCATACGCGAGTGGCATCTTCGGCGGATTATGTATCCGGGAAATTGACAGAGCGTGTTTGGGTCAACTCGTAGGGGGAGATTGGCAATGCGACCTGTGCAGATTGGTGGGCGTCTCGTCGGTCCGGGACACCCTACATTCGTTGTCGGCGAAATCGGGATCAACCACAATGGTGATCTGGAAGTGGCCAAGAAGCTCATTGGCGCAGCCGCTGTGTCCGGTTGTGATGCCGTCAAGTTCCAGAAACGCACCATTGAGGTGGTCTATACGCCAGAGGAGCTGGCACAGCCTCGAGAGAGCCCCTTCGGTACCACGAACGGTGATCTGAAGCGGGGGTTGGAATTCGATCACAATGAGTATGCCGAGATCGACCGCCTTTGTCGGAGTCTTGGCATCTTCTGGTTCGCTTCGTGTTGGGATGAGGCGTCTGTGGACTTCATCGAAGCATTCAGCTCGCCCTGCTACAAGATTGCGTCGGCTTGTCTGACGAATGACGACCTGCTTCGCTATCACAGGAAGAAGAATAGACCCATTATTCTCTCAACCGGCATGAGTTCGTTGCAACAAATCGATCATGCCCTGGAGGTCTTGGGTCGCGACGACTTGGCTCTCCTGCATTGCACAAGTACCTATCCCTCCAGGATCGAAGAACTCAATCTGAACGTAATCCCTCGCCTGATCGAGCGGTACGCCGTGCCCGTTGGCTATTCGGGTCACGAGGTCGGCCTGTACACGACGCTCGCGGCGGTTGTGCTCGGCGCGTGTGTCGTAGAACGGCATATTACACTGGATCGGGCCATGTGGGGCAGCGATCAGGCTGCGTCGGTGGAACCCCAGGGGATGACCCGACTGGTCAGGGACATCCGCGCGGTGGAAACTGCCATGGGCGACGGCGTGAAGCGGGTCTATGAGAGTGAAGTCCCGGTGATGCGTAAGCTGCGAAGGGTCGGGATATGATTCAGGTCCTGGCTTTAGACATTGACGGAGTGTTAACGGACGGCAAGCTGACCCTCGATGAGACGGGGCGTGAGCTCAAGACGCTGTCTTACAGGGATATTGACGCCGTCTTTGCAGCGCGGCACCGTGGCCTGCGGGTGGTGTTGGTGACCGGCGAGACATCCCCCTGGGTCGAGATGATCGCTCACCGATTGGAGATCAGCCATGTGTTTCGAGAAGCCAAAGATAAGGGCCAGGCTGTTCAACAGTTGTGTCGCGAACTCGGAGTCACCTTGGAACAGGTCTGCTACGTCGGCGACTCTCAGCGAGACGCTGAGGCGCTGGCCATCGTTGGATTAGGTCTGGCGCCGGCCGATGCGACCAAGGAGGCCAGGATGGCGGCTCGTCGCGTCTTGAACCATCGAGGTGGAGACGGGGCCGTGGCCGAGGCGGTGGAGATTGTGCTGCAAGCGCTGGAGAATGAGGGTTACGGACATCCAGTCGGGTGAGAGCAGCGTGTGAATGAGATCGGCATCACGCAGGGACGGCTGTCGCCGCCCGTGCCGGGGCGCCTTCAGGCGTTCCCGTGGTCGTCGTGGGAAGAAGAATTCAGTCGTGCCCGTGGCTGCGGGTTCGATATCGTCGAATGGTTGTTCGAGGCCGAACGCTACGAGCAGAATCCGATCTGCACAGCGACGGGCCTGGCGAAGATTCGTCGGCAGATCGCAGCCACAGGCGTTCAACTCCGCTCGGTATGCGCCAGTTATTTCATGACCTATCCATTTTTTCGGGTGTCCGAGCAAGAGCGCGCCAGGAGTATCTCCGTGCTTAATGATCTCATCAGACGAGCGGCCGCCCTCGATGTTCGAACGATCCTGTTGCCGGTGCTCGAGGCGAGCGAAATACGGACAGGCCTAGAGAAGGTTCAGCTCCTTGACGCTTTGAGCGAACCCCTGTCCCTGGCGGCGACGCATGGCATCCGCCTGGGACTGGAGACAGAACTCCCTGCATCCGAGTATCGTGACTTGGTTGAGCGGGGGAATCATCCCGCCTTGGGCGTCTACTATGACGCAGGCAACGCGGCGGCAAGAGGATACGATATTGCCGCTGACCTCTTCACGCTGAGCCCATTCCTGTGCGGTGTTCATATCAAGGACCGAAAGCGTGGAGGTCCGAACGTGTCGCTTGGTCAGGGCGATGCGGACTTTGTGGGCTTTTTCCGGGTTCTAGCCGAGGTGGGGTACACCGGCCCGTTGGTCCTGGAAACGGCCTCGGGCGAGGACTATCTCAGTATAGCGAGCGGACACCTGAAATTCGTCAAGGACCGTTTGGTTTGGGGAAAAAGTGTGCGACCGACGATCAGATGTCCTGAATAATCAGGGAAGCTCATGTCGCATTTGCCGCTATCTGGGACAAAAAACAAGTGGATTTTGCTTTCCACGTCGTTCCTGGCGCCGATGCTTCTCTTCGTGTATACCACCTTTATTGTGCCGCGTCCTTACTATGTAACATTCTTGGGGGAAGATCTTGAACATAACTACTCTTACGTTGGTCGTCTCCTGCACGCGGGTCAACCTATACCGGTTGGCGACACCCATCATCCTGGCACGCCCATCTATTACCTATCCCGCCTGATTCTTTCCATTTCTGGAACTGAGCTCAAGTCAGTTCAGCGATTCTTTAATCTCTCTTATTTTGTGGTGTCTTTGTTCACGGCAGCCTCCCTATGTGCGTTCGTATACATGTTACCTAAACATGCTCCGATCGGGATATCTACGCTGGCGCTGGCTTCGATCGTAGCATGGCCCCCCTTCTTACGATACTTCAGTGTCTTCGGTTCCAACTCTTTTCTTGTCGCCCTTGGAATACCAACCATCGCCCTCTTCTGGAACAATCTTGAGAAAGGTCGGACACCTGATCGGACGAAACTGTTTCTAAGTGGTCTAGGGATCGGTGCCTGCCTCTCGACGAAGCTAGCGTTTATTCCTGTAGCTCTAGCGTTGTTGATCGGCTCCTCGCTCCAAATCCTCCTGGCTATTCGCACGAATCGGGGAGCTTGGAGAGCCTTGTGGCTGATGCCCGTAGCCTCGGCATTCTCGTTTCTGCTTTTGACTGCACCTATATTTGGGCGGCTTCCCGGCATGATGATCGAAATAATTCTTCGTGAGGATACCGGGATTCAGGCAGCACGCCAAAACCTGTTAGGGGGATTGTTTCAAAGGTTCAACGTGTTGTTGAAAGAAGCATTACCGTTCGTCCTGCTGCTGAGTGTTGCCGTAGTAGCTTCCCTCTGCCTTGTTGCTAGATATGTCTACCTGCGCGTTATGGCTTCCGGGAGCGCGCGAACCTATCGAATCGTGCAGTCCGAAGACGAAGGCTTTGATTATCTCTCTGGAGGCGTTTTTCTAGCTCTGATGATGCTCGGATTTATATTTACGACCTCAGCCACCGAAACTGATTTTGTGGAAAAGGCATTCAGGAACGTCACGCCCACCGCTCTCCTCTTGCCCTTTCTTATACTCTATTGTTATCGTCTGAGCTGCGCCACAGGGACTTCACCCGCCATGAATACAATGATACCTCAGGCATTGATGGTCGTAGCCGCGGTAGGGCTAGCGACATCGGCGGTCATGGTTCATCTGGATCGTAGAGATGCGTACATAAAGGATAGGAAGGCCAGGATTGCAGGAACGATGGCGAGGCTCGAGATGCTGGCTCAACCCGGTACCCGGATCGCGGTCTATGACGATGAGGACCGTAGTCTCCTGGGCGAAGCATCCTTCCACTTCTGGGGTAACTTCAATTATGCCAACGGTTTATTTGATCAGATGCTTCTCGAAGGGTACCACAAGTATGCGTACTTCCGGCTTCGCGAGTTAGATCGAATTGTTCGAGAGAGGTACGGAGAGCAAGATGCAGCAAGCGGTGTGAACAAGATTGAATATGGCCAGCGCCGTCCCCGATCTAAACTCTACTCTCTTGGTCGAGCCATTTACCGATCCTGGCGCAATATGTTTCCGCTCCCATCCGTTAATCGATCTAACGAGATCGTAGCCGGTGAGAGGTATGGGGTTAAGGTCTCAATCATCGCTTTCTGGGAGGAGGCAGGTGAGAGGCTTGAAGGGACGACTTTTCCTGAACTGCTTGATCTCATACAGGAGCGATTCGGACCCCCAAGGGTTTGGAAGGAATCAATCGAAGGCATTGATTGGGTGATCATTGCTGTGCCTGGGTCTGTCAAGCCACAGGATGAAAGACATGTATACGCGTACTAGCTCTAGCTAATGTCGCGTTTGCCGACTCTTGGCACAAAACAACAGCGGATTTTGCTCGCTGCGGCGTTCTTGGCGCCGCTGATCTTCTTCCTACATACCACCTATATCGTGCCACGTCCTTACTACCTGATGTATGCGGTGGAAGATATCGAACATAACTACTATTACGTTGGTCGTCTGTTGCACGCGGGTCAACCTATACCGGTTGTTGATGCTTTTCATCCTGGCACTCCTATCTATTACCTATCCCGCCTGATGCTATCTATTTCTGGAACTGGGGTTGAATTAGTCCAGCGATTTTTCAATCTCTCGTACTTTGTGGTGTCATTGGTCACGGCAGCATCGTTATGTGCATTCGTATTCATGTTGCTGAAGGATGTTCCAATCGGGATATCTACACTGGCGCTGGCTTCAGTCGTAACATGGCCTCCCTTCCTGAGATACTTGAATTGTTTCGGTTCCACCTCGTTTCTTGTGGCCGTTGGAGTACCAACAATCGCGCTCTTTTGGAGCAATCTTGAAAATGGTCGGAGGCCCAATAATGCTAAACTGTTCCTATGTGGCCTGGGAATCGGTGTGTGCTTGGCGACGAAGCTCTCGTTTGTACCCGTAGCTTTAGTGCTGTTGACCGCATCCTCGTTCCAAATTGTGCTATCTATTGGACACAATCGCGGGACTTGGAGATCCTTGTTCCTTATGCCCATCGGCTCGGCATTCTCGTTTCTGCTTCTCACCGCACCAGTATTCACGCGGCTTCCGCGCATAATGATCGAAATATTTTTCCGTTACGATATCCGGATGGCACGCAAGAATCTATTAGCCGGATTTTTTCAAAATTTCAATTGGTTGTTGAAGGATGCGTTGCCATTTGTCCTGCTACTGATTGCTGCCGTAGCAACTTCCATCTGCCTTGTTGCTAGATATGTCTATCTGCGCATGATTGCTTCCTCCGGCACGGGAACCTATCGAATGGTGCGGTCCGAAGACGAAGGCTTTGATTATCTCTCTGGAGGCGTGTTTCTGGCTCTGATGATGCTCGGATTGTTGTATACGACCTCAGCAGCTACGGAGGGTGATGTTGTGGAAAAAGCATTTAGGAACGTCACTCCAACCGCCCTCTTCGTGCCCTTTCTCATCCTCTACTGTTATCGCCTGAGCCGTGCTACAGGGACTTCACCCGCCATGAATACAATGATACCTCAGGCATTGATGGTCGTAGCCGCGGTAGGGCTAGCGACATCGGCCATTGTTATCCATCTGGATCGTAGAGATGCGTACATGAAGGATAGGAAGGCCAAGATAGAAGGAACGATGGCGAGGTTCGAGATGCTGGCTCAATCCGGTACCCGTATTGCAGTCTATGACGATGAGGACCGTCCTGTCCTCGGCGAAGCATCCTTCCACTTCTGGGGTAACTTCAATTATGCGAACGGTTTATTTGATCAGATGCTTCTCGAAGGGTTTCGCAAGTATGCGTACTTCCGGCTTCGAGAGATAGATCGAATTGTTCGAGAGAGGTACGGAGAGCAGGAAGTGGCAAGCGGTGGGAATGGAAGTGAACGTGGCCAGCCTATTCACAGATCCAAGCTCTACTCCCTTGGTCGAGCTATTTACCGATCCTGGCACAAAAGGTTTCCATTGCCATCCGTTAATCGATCTAACGAGATCGTAGCTGGTGAGCGGTATGGGGTTAAGGTCTCAATCATCGCTTTCGTGGAAGAGGAAGGTGCTGCAAAACTTGAAAAGACTAATATGTCTGAATTGCTTCATCTCATACAGGAGCGATTCGGGCCCCCAAGGGTTTGGAAGGAATCAATCGAAGGCATTGATTGGGTAATTATTGCTGTGCCTGGTCTGTCAAACCGCAGCAATGAAAAACACGTATACGCCTATTAGCTAATGGACACTGATCCGGTCGAGAAGGGTTCAAGGTGAAAGTTCTTATGGCAGGTTTGGGGGGTATCGGACAACGCCACGTCCGCAATCTGCGAACTCTGCTGGGCTCCGACGTGGATATCATCGCCTACCGTACCAGGCGGTTGCGCCATGTGCTGACGGACCGGTTGCAGATTGAGCCCGGAAGTGACCTTGAGGAGAAATATCAAGTTCGCGCCTATGAGGATGTCGATCAGGCGATCGCGCAAGGGCCTGACGTGGTATTCATATGCAATCCGAGCAGCCTGCACATTCCCATTGCGCTATCAGCAGCGAAAGCAGGTTGCCATCTCTTCATCGAGAAGCCGTTGTCCGACAGCTATGACGGCGTCGAAGAGCTGATCTCTTTGGTGGAGGACCAACATCTCATAGCGACCGTGGGGTACCAGATGCGCTTTCACCCTTGCTTACAGCATTTGCGCTCGTTGCTCCGGCGGCAGGCCATTGGTCAAGTGTTGACAGTGCGGGTCGAGGTGGGCGAATATCTGCCAGGATGGCACGCGTACGAAGATTACCGGCAGATGTACGCGTCGCGGCGTGACTTGGGAGGTGGAGCCATCCTGTCTCAGATTCACGAGCTGGACTACATCTACTGGCTGTTTGGGTTGCCTCGACGCGTGTTCGCCCTCGGGGGGCATCTGAGTAGCCTGGAGATCGACGTCGAGGATACGGCCAGCATCTTGATGGAGTGTGTGGTTGACGGTCAGCCCGTGCCGGTGCACGTGCATCAGGATTATGTGCAGCGTCCGCCCAGCCGCACATGCCAGGTGATCGGCGACACAGGGAAGATCCTTGTGGACTTCCATGGTCCGACCGTACGCGTGTTCGATGGCCTGGGGCAGCTTGCAGAATCTCGCGCATTTGAAGGTTTTCAACGGAACCAGCTTTTCTTGGACGAGCTGAACCATTTTCTGGCCTGCGTGAAAGGCGACGAGACCCCCATGGTGACCGTCCGCGAGGGAGCGCAAAGCTTACGCATGGCCCTGGCAGCCAAAGAATCGCTCGAGATGGGTGATGTGGTGAAGTTGGTATGACGATGCAAGCGAATCGTCCGGAGGTCATGGCGCTTATCCCGGCACGAGGAGGGTCGAAAGGCATCCCTCGAAAGAACTTGGTCGTGGTCGGAGGGAAGCCACTTATCGCGTACTCGATCGAGCATGCTCTCTCGTCGCGCTATATTCGACGGACGATCGTCTCCACAGATGACCCGGAGATCGCCTCCGTGGCGAGATCCTTCGGCGCCGAGGTTCCATTCATCCGTCCGTCCGAGTTCGCTCAGGATTTCTCGCCAGACATCGACGTCTTCAGACACGCGCTGGAATGGCTTCGTGACAGCGAAGCGTATTGCTGTGAACTGGTGGTCCACCTGCGCCCTACCGGTCCGGTGCGGCGCGTGGCGGTGATTGATGACGCTATTCAGTCAATGCTCAGCCATCCTGAGGCGGACTCGCTACGCTCGGTGAGTTGGCCGGTGCAAACACCTTACAAGATGTGGCGGATCGTAGATGGCTACTTGCAGCCATTGCTCCGCCTGGAAGGAGTTGCTGAGCCGTACTGTATGCCTCGACAGAGCCTGCCGGAGATCTATTGGCAGAACGGGTACGTCGATATCGTGCGACCTCAGGTCATTTTGGAACTGGGGATGATGTGTGGACATAAGGTCTTGCCCTTTATAGTCCGCGAACCAGTTCTTGAGATCGACTACGAGGATGCCATTCCCGAGGTCGAAAGGGCCCTGATAAAGCTTAAGCAGGGACGATGGCCCGAGGCTGAGCCGGTGGTTCGGCGACATCCGGCCTGAGCGTGGAGGCTAGCGTGACAAGATCGGTAAAGGACCTGTTTGACCTGACTGGACGCGTTGCGATTATCACTGGCGGTGCCGGCATGCTCGGGATGCAGCATGCGGAGGCCATAGCCGAGGCGGGCGGGCACGCCGTCATAGCAGACTTATCTGAAGAAGCTGTCGTCCGTTCGGCTGCCAAGATCACCCAGGCTCACGGCGTCGAAGCCTTTGAAGTGCAGGTGGATATCACGCAGAAGGCCGATGTCGAGGCCATGGTCGTCGCCGTGATGGAGAGGTTTGGTCAGATCGACGTCCTGGTGAACAATGCGGCCTTGACGGTCAAGGGTGGCAGCCTTCGGGCCAGGGAGTATTTTGCCCCATTCGAAGAGTATCCGCTGGAGTTATGGGAGAAGGCCCTGGAGGTCAACTTAACGGGTATGTTTCTATGTTGCCAGGCCGTAGGCAAGGTTATGGTCGCGCAGCGGAGGGGAGTCGTCCTCAACATTGCTTCCGACGTCGGGAATGTCAGTCCGGATCATCGCGTGTACGAGGGCGCCTTAAGCCCCTATACCGGAGAGCCGTTCAACACGCCCATTGCCTATGCGACCACCAAAGCAGGCGTGATCAACTTTACCCGCTATCTGGCGACGTATTGGGCTGACAAAGGCGTTCGCGTGAATTGTCTCTCGCCGGGTGGGGTGTATGCCGGCCATTCCCCCCAATTCGTCGAGAACGTCACGCAGCGCATCCCTTTGGGGCGGATGGCTCGCGTTGATGAGTACAAAGGAGCGATTCTCTTTCTGGTGTCGGATGCTTCGTCCTACATGACCGGCGCCAACCTGATCGTGGATGGCGGCCGGACGGCGTGGTGATCTCGTGCGACCCCGGGGCTAACCTATGATCAACAACGCTGCAAGTTGGGCAAGGATGTTGCTGAAGCTCCGATTGTCTCTCCGGCGAGCCGTGTACCGGTTGCCGGTGCGCTGGCAATTACGGCTGACGTGCGTCAAGCGCGCCATACTCCGTCAGTACGATTGGGCCGCCCCAGTCAAGCGATTGCGTCTGCAGGAGCAAGGCTACCTGGAGAGAACGGCCTCGGAGAATACCTCGCTCCCTGATCGCAAGCGCATCATCATCTATAGTTTGGTTCACTTCTCTCCGGTCGAATACTCGCTGGCCGCGGCCCTGAGGTTGCGAGGGCACGATGTGCGCGGGGTGCTGTGTGATGGCCTGCTCCCTCTCTGTGAGATGAATCTGGGCCCTATTGACCGGCCGCCATGCAAGACGTGCATCATGTCATTGTCGCGGTATGAAGACGCGTTCGGATTCAACTATGCGCGCCTGAGCGGTTTCCTTTCCGGAGAGGACCTGAGAAAGGCCGAGCGGCTCGTGGCCGAGACACCCACACAACATCTTCTAGATCTTGTGGTTGACGGTGTTCCCGTAGGTCGGCTGGCCCGACGGGAGCTTCAGCGCTACTATCGCGGATTTATCTTTGACCCGGTGAGTGACCATGCCTATCGGCCGTGGCTGGTAAGCGCGATTTTGTTAACTTGGCTCTCAGGACGATGGTTGGATCGCAACCAGCCCGATATCGTGGGTACATGTAGCGGCAGGACGCTGCCCACAGCTTGTGTCTTTGAGGTTGCCCGGCAACGGGGGATTCATGTGGTAACATGGGACGGGTCCGCGACACATCCTGATGGGCTCATGTTCAGTCATAATCACTCCGCTGCCGAAGTCCCTCTGGACGACGTCTGGACGGAGGTATCAAGACAGTCGCTTTCGGGCGCCCAGGTGCTCGAATTAAATGAATTTCTGCGGCGCTGGTCGCGAAGTGAAATTACTCCGTTCCCCTATAATCCTAGGCCGTTAGTGGACGAAAAGGCGATCCGGCATCAACTGGAACTGCGACAAGGCGTGCCTACTATAGTCGCTTTTGCGAACACCTCGTGGGATATGGCCGTTGTCGATCGGGACGTAGGGTTCGAGAGCATGTTTGATTGGGTTTTCGCCTTGGTTGAGTATGCTGTCTCCCGCCCGGAGATCGATCTGATTGTGCGGGCTCATCCGGCAGAGAAGAAGGTGCCTGCCGACCTACAGTCACGTAGCCCTGTGGCCGCAGAGATCAGGAAGCGATTTGACCCACTCCCGCCTCATATTAAACTCATTGAGGGTGACAGCCCCATTAGCTCTTACACCCTGGCAGAGATGGCTCAGGTTAGTATGATCTATGCGTCGCGACTGGGGCTGGAATTGGCGGTGCGTGGCAAGCGCCCCTGGATTGCCGGCGCAGTGACCTATCGAGGGAAGGGTTTCACACTCGACTTGGCTTCAAAGGATCACATGATCCACCTGCTCGATGCCGACGCTTTTCGTAATACATTGTCGGAAGCAGAGATCGAGCTCGCGCGAAGGTTTGCCTATCTATGGTTCTTCCGCTATGTGGTTCGGCTGCCGCTTGTGCGTCCGCCAAATAAGCGCTTTAGCTTGAGCACATTCCGCGAACTGGGACCTGGGGGACATCCGGCCATTCGGAATCTCTGTGAAGCCTTCGTCACGGGTAGGCCCTTTATCGATATGGGAGAGGTCGGGTCGGGTCGGTCGGGAGAGGACAGGGCATCAACCTACGCGATTCAGAACTGACAATCACTTATGGAGAATCGATTGTCGCGGCTCGGTATGAGAAGTCTTGGGATTAAGGAGTGCTGCAAGGTGATCGCTCGATCTGTTCTTGGGCGGCTGATCTCGCCCAGGGTTGTTCTGTTCTTTGGCGAGCCTTTCTTCTGGTTGCTGGGCCGTCGCGGAAAAGAGCGGCATACTGAGTTCCCTCGTCATAAGCGGGTCCTAGTCGTGCGACTGGATGAGATCGGTGATGCGGTGATGACGACCCCGTTCCTCCGCGAGTTGCGACACAATCTGCCTGAAGCTTCGATCACATTAGTGGTGAAGCCCTCTATTCGGAATCTGGTGGAGTTGTGTCCCTATGTAAACGAAGTCCTGACCTACGATCGGGGCGATTCGCGGTATTGGGGGCCTCTGCAAGGGTCATGGCGGGCCTTGCGGCTAGCCTATCAGCATCTGTGGACCAGGCATTTCGATCTGGTAGTTGTTCCCCGATGGGAGATCGAACTTCACCATCATTCATTGGTGGCTTACCTTAGTGGCGCGCCCGGCCGAGTGGGGTATTCCCAGGACAGGGTCGAACACGGGGGGCGATTCTCTCGTAGGTTTGACCCCCTGTTCACTCATTTGCTGACTGACCACACGCTCAAGCATGAAGTGGAGAGAGGCCTGGAGGTCATTCGCTTCCTGGGTGGGGTGACTCGGGATGATCGCTTGGAGTTGTGGGTCGGAGAGGAAGATGAGTTCTTTGCAGAGGAATTCCTGAGATCTCACGGAGCCCGCTTCGACGACACGTTGATTGCGGTCGGTCCTGGCGCAGGGATTCAAAGGCGAATGTGGCCTATTGCCAATTTTGTTGAGCTGGGGGCATGGCTGAGGAGGAGTTATCAGGGCCGCCTTGTGGTCTTGGGTGGGATGGGAGAGGAGTCGTTAGGCGAGGAACTGCAGCGGCAACTCGGCGACATGGTGGTCAACGCTGTGGGTCGGGCTACGCTCCGTCAAACAGCCGCCCTATTGAAGCGGTGCCGTCTCTATGTTGGCAACGATGCGGGTCCGATGCACTTGGCAGCCGCTGCCGGTGTTCCTGTGATCGAGATATCGTGTCATCCACCAGACGGCTCTCCTTTGCACGTGAACTCTCCCGGACGCTTTGGTCCCTGGCGAGTGCCTCATGTCGTCCTTCGGCCTGAGACGGCGCGTGACGCATGTTCTGAGGGATGTACCTCTCATGAAGCGCACTGCATCCTTGCGATCACAGTTGAGCAGGTCATAGAGGCTGTTGCCAAGGAGGTGTCGAGGCAAACCTGCACTGTGCTTCGGCGATAGGGGATGAAACAAGAAAAGACACAACCCAACTGGAAAGATCTGATGCCGTGTTCGGACCCAATTGAGCTTTCACCTCCGCCACCAGCGCAGACCGGGTGGCCGTGGACTGAGGCAAGCCCGCAACTGCCGGATACCATGCCTGATGGGCGCGACTGGCCGCGAGTGAGCGTTGTCACGCCATCGTACAACCAGGGGCAGTTTATCGAGGAAACCATTCGCTCAGTGCTGCTACAGGGGTATCCAAACCTGGAATACATCATCATGGATGGCGGCTCCACCGATGGCAGCGTAGACTTGATTCGGAAATATGAGGACGAATTGGAGTATTGGGTCAGCGAGCCGGATGGAGGCCAATGCGACGCCCTTCACAAAGGGTTCAAGAAGACCACAGGGGACATCATGGCGTGGTTGAATTCTGATGACAAGTTTACCCCCTGGGCATTTTCGATTGTTGCAGAAATCTTTAGCGCTTTTCCGGAGGTCGAATGGCTGACTAGCGTGTATCCGCTGTCCTGGGATAAGAAAGGACGAGCAGTGGGATGTGTTTATGTGGGAGGATTCAACCGTCGGTCTTTCCTAAGAGGGGCCAATCTCGTCGGGAGAGGGTGGTATGCGAGGTGTTGGATTCAGCAGGAGTCGACGTTTTGGCGAAGGTCCCTGTGGGAACGCGCAGGGGGATACATAGACTCTGCCTTGAAGATGGCGGGTGACTTTGAACTGTGGGGACGCTTTTTCAAGTACGCTGATCTATATGGCGTCGAAGCAACTTTGGGGGGGTTTAGATTTCATGAAGACCAGGTGATCGCCCACCACGGGTCAGAGTATGGAGCCCTTGCAGAGAAACTGCTACGGCATTGTGGTGGTTCCCCTTACAGCAAATTAGAGACGATGTTCAGGTCGGTCGGAAGGGCTATCCGGCCTGGCGCCGCTCGCGGGACCAAATCCCAATTCCTGCTCAATCTTCTTGAACGGTTGGGTGTAGTCTATGAGGCGAGGCTGTTCTGCTACGACCATCAACAAGGCGTATGGAGGCCCAAAATAGTGTACATCATTTAGATGGTGAGGAAGGGATTGGAGCCCTAAGCACAAGTAGTGGCCGGCAACAGGTCAGCAGTGTAGAGAATGGCAGGGCCAAGTTCACCGGCCACGCGCGCGGCGGCGCGCGTCTGTGCCTACGAGCAGGTTTCCAAATTATGCAGGCTAGTGTGGTGACTCTGAAGTTCCTTTACACATTTCGTTCACCCTGAGCTTGTCGAAGGGTGAAGTATTTCAATAAGTTCCGTTCATGGGTTCGACAAGCTCACCACCGACGGATTGTAAAGGTATTTATGAGACACTACACTAGAAAAGACACGAGAATGAGAGCTGTGGCTGTTTGGAACGCAGGCGTTCGAAGTACGCGAGGATGACGGCTTGCGCTGTCAGAGACTAGGTGAATTTCCTCCGCCGCCTTCTGGGAAAACGGGCTGGCCGTGGACCGAGGCGAGCCCGCAACTGCCGGATACCATGCCTGATGGGCGCGACTGGCCGCGAGTGAGCGTTGTCACGCCGTCGTACAACCAGGGGCAGTTTATCGAAGAGACCATTCGCTCCGTGCTGCTACAGGGGTATCCAAACCTGGAATACATCATCATGGATGGCGGCTCCACCGATGGAAGCGTTGAGATCATTCGGCGATACGAAGACAGACTGGCCTATTGGAGCTCTGAGTCTGACCGCGGCGCCTCGGCTGCCCTCAACAGAGGGTTTCGCCATGCGACCGGCGAAATTCTGGGATTTCTAAACTCAGATGATTTTTACTTGCCCGGCTGTTTGTCGAGAATCGCGAGTGAATTCCAAAGCCACCCAATTGCTGAGGTTGTCTCAGGGAACGGCTACTTTGCTGGACCGTCAGGTGAGTTGGCGAGGCCGATCTACAGTGACAAGTGGTGTCTCCGACGATTCGCCTATGGCGCGTGTGTCATCATCCAGCAGGCAACGTTCTTTCGCAGAAAAGTGTTCGAGAAAGCCGGTGGCTTTAACGAGGACTATATGACCATATGGGATGCAGAACTCTGGGCCGGTCTGGCGCTCGCCGGTGCACACTTTCACCGTTTCGATGATTTCCTCGCCGCGTTCCGCCTCCACGGCGATTCCATCAGTGGCGGCTCCCCCGTAAGAACGCGAAGCCGACTGGACCTCGGAAGGATTTTTGAGAAGATTATGGGACGTCCCAGGTCCACCCGTGACCGCATATATGGGATTGCATATCGTCTCCTGAAGTTCTGTCGTCATCCTCAGCGGACCCTGGGTGACAGGCTTTTCCTTCGCTCGAGCGTGCGGCGCTGGTCGCTATGATATTGTGGCGCTGCTTTCGTTGCCCCGAAAGACCCCCCTCACCGCGCCTCTCCCCGCGGTGGGGGAGAGGGGACACAAGTGCACCGGGACGGAGTTTCATGGCCATCGGCGAGCCGGAGGCGCGTGAGGTATTGCGAGGCGCTACGGCCGAATAAGGGTGGTCGGTCGTGGCCAAGGTAATGTGCACGTTCGAGGAAGTGCTGCCGGTTAAGGATCGAGATAGGAAGTCACGATGCTTCAATTGACCTTTTTGCTGCTTGTCATATTGATTGTGCTGTGGGTTTCGGTGGAACGGCCGAAGCAAGTTTTTCTCTTGGCAATATTCCTCGCGCCCTGGAGCGGATTGGATATCGATGTGGGTGTGCGCCTTACGGGGTTTCGCATCGTGATGGGTACACTTGCCGTGGCCTGCATACTCCGCCTCGCCCTGAGCCCTGACTCGAGGAGCCGGATACCTGTGTCGGTTCTGTTCGCCGCCCTTTGCATCTATGCCGTCATCTGGTCCCTCGTGCAAGCCCCATTTCTCCCTGTCAAGCACGTGGAGGGAGGAATCCTACGCTCCCCAGCGGCGCGAGCGATTATTCAAATCTTCATGTTCGGGCTCGATGTGAGTCCCATTATTGTGGCTCCACTGGTGCTGCGTCACGCTCACGATGTGTGGCAGGCCGGCAAGATGTACATTGTCTCCTGTGTCGTCTTGGCGGTTCTAGGCTGGCTCCAACTCGGTGCTTGGTATGAGACCGGCTGGAATCCTTTCCCACTTGGCTGGGTGAGTAGCCTATTCCGCGCAGACGCGCAGTCGGGAATCCCGATAGAATTGAAGAACGCCATCCTTACTCCCGGAGGAGTCCCACTACAGCAAATGAACTCGCTTGGAGGTGAACCAAGGGATTTGGCGGGGGCCTTCTCCATCGCCTTGATCCTCCTTCAGGTGGCGATGGTTAACCTGAGCGCGAATCGAGATCGTCCGCACCTGTTCACGTGGTCGTTCCTTTTCCTCTCCATGCTGCTGACCCTGTCCACATCGGGGCTCGTACTGTGGTTGTTGGGGACGTTCGCGTTTGGGGGCTTGCAGTGGGCCTCCAGGTTTGGTCGCTCGCGAAAGGTTGGTTCCATGCGCTCGCTCTCGATCTCGGTGCGCCTGGTAGCTTTTTCGATTATGATATCGGCTCTTCTTCTTTCGCTCGCTGCGATCCGCCTGGGAGGCGGTTGGCTCGAGTTTGCCAAGGAACGCACAATTGGCCGGACCTTCACGGAGGACTTTGATGCCGCAGTCATTGGCTTCCTGAAGGAGCAACCCCGGTATGTCTTGACCGGCGTGGGTTTCGGGAATGTCCATCTCTACGCCAATGACTATTTACCCGATTACGCCACCTATGCGGTTGACACATCGTTTGTCGCAAAGAGTGGGTACCTGCGCTTGCTTTCCGAGATTGGCATAGTAGGCTTGGCGCTCTTTCTTGGGTGGGTAACGGCCCAAATCCGCTTGCTGGTGAAGGTCTCACAGGTCAATCAGGGGGATTCGTCTTCAGAGGAGGCCCGCCAAACAGCTTCTGCTCTCGCTCAATTCGCCACTATCATTTGCCTCTTTTACCTGGCACGTGGGAACTATGTGGCCCCGCAGACGTTCTTGACGCTTGGGCTTGTGGTCGCGTTAAGCGGCCACCTCTTGCGGATCAGGCGAGAGCATCTCTTGTCGGCAGTTCCAACCTCCGGTGTCTCCGCTCTAGATGATCGCGTTGCTCTGCAGCAACAGGGGCGAGGCTGATCAGATGAAGATTCTTCACGTCATCCCAAGTTTTGCACCGGCCTGGCGCTACGGTGGGCCCATCTACGCCGCTCAGGCCTTGACGCGCGAGATGGCGCGGCAAGGTCACGAAGTGGTGGTCATGACCACCAACATTGATGGGCCGGATGTCCTGGACGTGCCGCTGGGGCGTCCCGTGTTGATGGATGGCGTGGAGGTTTGGTACTTCCCCGTTCAGCGGCCGAGGTGGTGGTGCTTCTCTCGCCCCCTCGGGCGAGCCCTTCAGGCGCAGGTGAAGCATTTCGATTTGGTGGATATCCACTCCATCTTTCTATGGCCTACCACGGTGGCCGCCCTTTCGTGTCAAAGGTGGGGCGTCCCGTATGTCATTAAGCCATCGGGGGCGCTTGACCCCACATGTCTGAACAAGTCATATGACAAGAGATGGGTGTCTCTGAGCAGTAGGGCGAAAAAGTGGCTCTATTTCAGGACGCTTGGAAAGGTGGATCTGGAGCGGGCTTCGGCTATCCATTTCATGTCTCAGGCCGAGATGGAAGCAACTCGCCCTCTCAGGCTCAGGCCGCCGGGCTTCGTCGTTCCGCTTGGTGTCGAGTGCGGGCAGTTGGAGGAAGAGTCCACCTCCCTGCGACTTCGTGAACGCTACCCCCAGCTTGACGGAAAGAAGGTCGTGCTCTTCCTGTCTCGCCTGGACCC
>Ga0214473_10002633_pt1 | contig 22011 bp, 11 predicted proteins | sample RVTome_7_FD_203509 | JGI IMG/M metagenome (GOLD analysis project Ga0214473, IMG submission 203509) | Soil microbial communities from uranium-contaminated site in the Upper Colorado River Basin, Wyoming, United States - RVT98D197 | ecosystem: Environmental > Terrestrial > Soil > Contaminated >... | reverse complement strand
GGTAAATTTGAATAAGGATCCCATAAACCTAAATAAACACATTTTTTTGTATGTAAAGCTGCTGTTAAAATATCTGAAGATATCGAATTATTATATGATTCATACCCTACTAGATGATCTAAATTAATAGTATTAACTGTTTTACTAGCTAATAAAGCTTTTTGTGATATTTCTTTAATATTTGGGGGTTTTTCATAAAGTGTAATATCAAATTTATTAAAATATTTATTATATACTAAGGTTGTATCATTTAAATAAATACATGATGTGGATGATATTCTTGATTCTTTTGTAGACGTATCATCAGAATCTTTTGTATCATCTAGAATATTATCCTCTGGCGTCATTAATATTTTAGGTGATGTATTATTATTTACATTAATAATTGATAATAAACCTTGATATCGCTGCTCATTTTGAATAATAGATTGCAATTGTAATTGATGTTCATATGATAGTGGTACTATCTGCTCAGTATTTTCAGATGTAGATATCAATTCATCATTTATTTTATTTATTATATTTTGATAAATAGTATCAGATACTTTATCAATAATAAAATCATGATCTTTTAAATTAATTGTTTGATTTATAGCAGTAATATCTTGAATATTAGTTACCATTACTGGAACAGATGGGAGTGGTGAACTAGGAATAGGTATAGATGAAGTTGCTGATATTGGTTCCGGAATTGGATTAACAATTTTAGTAATAACAACATCTTTTTTAACAATATTTTTATATCTAGGAGCTGTTTTAAAATATTTAGCAGATTTATTTATAGTACTATCTGCTAATCTATTATTCTTATTTGATTTGGTTGATTCTGATGTACCAATATTAAAATCAACACCAAATTTTAAGGCATATTCAATTATATCTACCATATCTTATATTAATCAAGCAAAAAATAACTATTGTTTTTACTTAATTTTATTTTAATCATATTTAAAAAATATAAATAAATATCTAAAAAAATGATTATGATGAACACTATTGTTTTTATCATAAATTAACAAATAAAAATGGATTTAGAACAAATAAATCATGAATTTAATAAATATAAAACAATTATGCTTGCGCAACAGCAAATGATTTTGGAAATGAAATGCATATTTAATGTTTTTATTTGTTCTTGTTCAAGATATGATCATTGCGTATATCCATCAAGGGGCTATGGACCTTATGATATTCCAAGCCATAATATTGTTACGATAGAATTTCCTAATCCATTGGGGGAAAATAAATTACAAATTCAAGCTAAATTTTTAATTTATTTAAGAGATCTATTACTAACTTTTATAAAAAATAATGGAAGTTTTGGGGAAAATCATCATAAAATTTTTAGTATAAAGCATGATTATGATAATTATTATATGGTTGGTATCGTTGAAAATCATCAAAAATATAATAATGAATCGTATTCTTTATATATTAATTTATTATGTGAGTTACTTTCAGCTGTATTTGATCCTGATTTTGAATGTATTAATTATAATTTAACAGAAGATGATAATATTATTGATTTTTTATCATTTACTGATCATATGAATAAAACAATTTATATAAATAAAAAGCACGTACATTGTTTATTACTAACAAATCTTCAGTTTATTGATACAATTAAACCATATAATATTGAAAAACAATTTTTTATGGTTTAATTATTATTATCATATCAATATTACTCATTTTCTTTGATTTACTTAATAAAATCCAATAATTCTAGTAATATAATTATTATTTGTTTCTACATTAATGCGTTCTGGTCTATAATCTTGTGTAACTATCTGTGCTTGTCCATCTACTATAACAGCTCTAATATTTGAATAAATCAATATAGCATCATTTAAACGTCTACCAATAATAAGTCCTGCCATCCCTTGGGGATTGGTTAGAGCTTTTTCACAATCACATTTGCATCTTCTTCCATTAATAATTCTAACTTCAGGCATATATAAATTAGCACGATTCATTATCTATATAAATATTTATATTATTAACTTATATAAAAAATAAAAAATAAAAAAATAATAAATAATAAAAAATAAAAAATAAAAAATAAAAAATAAAAAATAAATAATAAAAAATAAATAATAAAAAATAAAAAATAAATAATAAAAAATAAAAATAAAATAATTAAAAATAAAAAAATAATAAATAATAAAAAATAAAAAATAAAAAATAAAAAATAAATAATAAAAAATAAATAATAAAAAATAAAAAATAAATAATAAAAAATAAAAATAAAATAATAAAAAATAAAAAAATAAAAAATAAAAATAAAAATAAAAATAAAAAATAAAATAATAAAAAAATAAAATTAATAAAAAATAAAAATAAAATAATAAAAAATAAAAAAATAAAAAATAAAAATAAAAAATAAAAATATAAAAATAATAAAAAATATAAAATATAAAAAAATATAAAAAATAAAAATAAATAACTAATTTATTTCATTTAGGTGGTTGCAGTAAATTTCTTAAGAAATTATTATTTATATGCAATTGATAAAATATACCCCCATGACCTACTGGTCGAGCTCCAAATTTTGGCTTTGTCACAAAGCCAAATTTCCCTTTGTTACAAAGCCAATTATAAATTTTAAAAATTAAAAAAGATAAAAAATAAAAAATAAAAATAAAATTAAAAATATTAAAAATAAATGGTATAATGTTAAATATTTAATTATATAAATAAACACATATATTTACAAATATAAGATGAAAGTAGCATTTATTACTGGTATTACTGGACAAGATGGAAGTTATCTAAGTGAATTATTATTAGAAAAAAATTATATTGTATATGGCATGATTCGAAGAATGAGTACTATCAACACCGTACGAATTGATCATATATTGAAAAAAATTACATTGAGATATGGTGATATGACGGATACAAGTAATCTAGTTGGTATTCTTTCTGAAATTAAGATTAAAAATCCAGATATGGAAAGACTTGAAATATATAATTTGGCAGCACAAAGCCATGTTAAAATAAGTTTTGAAATGCCTGAATTTACTGCAAATACTGATGCATTAGGAGTATTAAGATTATTAGAAGCTATTCGCATATGTGGATTAAATGAAATAACCCGTTTTTATCAAGCGGGAACAAGTGAATTATATGGTTTGATACAAGAAAAACCGCAATCAGAAACAACCCCTTTTTATCCAAGAAGTCCATATGGAGTAGCTAAACTATTTGGCTACTGGATAACTAAGAATTATAGGGAAGCATATAATATGTATGCATGTACAGGTATTTTGTTTAATCATGAATCTCCTAGGAGAGGTGAAAATTTTGTAACACGCAAGATTACCTTAGAAATTAATAAAATTATCAAGGGTACATCAAATTGTTTGGTTTTAGGAAATCTTAATTCTTTAAGAGATTGGGGACACGCTAAAGATTATGTTGAAGCTATGTGGATGATGTTGCAGCAAGATAAACCGGAAGATTATGTTATTGCTACTGGAGAAGAACATAGTGTAAGAGAATTTGTTGTTAAATGTTTTGCCAAAAAAGGTTATAATATTGAATGGCATGGAACTGGTTTGGATGAAATTGGTATTAATAAAAATTCTGGGAAAACTCTTGTAAGAGTCAATTCAAAATACTTCCGCCCAGCTGAAGTAGATGAATTATTAGGAAATCCTGCAAAAGCAAAAGAACAATTAGGATGGTCTCCAAAAATTTCATTTGATGATCTTGTATGTGAAATGATGGATGCTGATTGTCCCATATAATAATTTTAAATCATAAGATAATTATAATAAATTTAAATCATAAGATAATAATAAATTTAAATCATAAGATAATTATAATTATAAATAATAATCAAAAAAAATTGATAATATAAATTAAATTATAAAATTTATATTATGTGATTATTAATTACCAAGTAAATACTAAACATGCATTTGAAATTAACTAAGGAAGATGCTAACAAACAAATTACATTTTATGGCTGGTTAGAAGCAATTAAAGGATTCAAGAAATTCTCTATTTTTATTATTAGAGTTGGAACTGATAGGGTTCAAGTTATTTATGATTCTCCTACTGCACCATGTGATACTGGTGCTTATGTTAAGGTTACCGGTATTGCTTCCCTTTTACCAGAAGGAAAACATGCTGAACAACCTGTTGAAATTATCAAAAGTAAAGTAGAAGTTGTATCTCCATCTACACCAGAATATCAATCAATCTGCCCTCCAAGTGCATCTGATGCAATTAAATTAGATCAACGACATATTTATTTAAGGGATCATCGTTTTGCTCTTATTACTAAGCTAAGGGCAATTTTAATTAAAGCATTACGAAAATATTTTGAAACATCTGGATGTACGGAAATTATTCCACCTTCATTCGTAGGAAACCAATCTGAAGGTGGTAGTACTTTATTTTCATTAAAATATCCTGGCAAGGATTCTGAACATGATATTGAAGCATATTTAACCCAAAGTAGTCAATTTTATTTAGAAATGGCCATCCCAGCTCTAGGTGATGTGTATTGTATTGCCCCATCATATAGGGCTGAAAAATCCCATACTCGGCGTCATTTAACTGAATTTCAGCATGTAGAATCTGAATGGGTGAACATTTTATCATTAGAAGATCATTGTGCTAAGCTAAAAGATCTAATGATAGGAATGTTTAAATATCTTATTAAATATGCAGAAAAAGAACAATTACTGCAACGACTGGGAATCTATGATAGAGTTATGGATTTACAAAAAATGTGTCATGATATTTTAATCATGACACATGCCAATGCTATTAAATATTGCCATGAACATCTTATCTATAAGGATGAAGAACATAAAATTCATTTTGATTTTCTTGATGATATTCCTGAAGCACAAGAACGCCGTATGATCGATGAAATTGGTAAAATTGTGTTCTTGACAATGTTTCCTCATCATTTTAAATCATTTTATATGAAAAGGGATACAACAGATCCAACATATGTGTGGGGAGTTGATGTTGAATGTCCTGGAGTTGGTGAATGTATTGGAAGTGGTGTTCGTGTTAGTGATTATGATGAATTAATGGGTTATTTACTTGATAACAAACTAAAACCCGAAGAATATAAGGAATATTTAGATCTTAGGAAATATGGACATGGAAAGACTTCCGGAATGGGGTTAGGTTTAGATCGAATGTTAACCTGGATCACAGGAGAAGATAGTATTCGGAAAGTAGTAACATTCCCTCGATATCCTAACAGGCTATTCCCGTAAATAACATAAATGTAATATATGTGATTTAAATAATTATTTACTTTGATATAATATAAAATCTTTAATTTGATATATTTAACAATCTATAATACCATTACATACTGTATAATAATTTGACCATTTGCTCCTTTTGCTCCACATGAAGGAGGTGGTGGACCTAATTTGAAAACCACAATATCAGCATCTCCTGCATTGGTACCGCCACTGACCGTACTATCGGTCTTCGTCTGGTATGCAACATAAGCATTACCTGAACCATCCACTGCTATTGATGGAAAAACATCATCCAGGCTGGTATTAAAACTGGTTTGTTGCTGAGTCCATAAGAGATTACCATTCATTCCTAATTTGAAAACCACAATATCAAAGGAGGAACCTCCATTATTGTTGTTATTGGTACCACCGCTGACTGTACCATCGGTCTGGTATGTGACATAAACATTACCGGAACTATCCACAGCTATTGATGGCAAAATATCATCGGAACTAGTATTAAAAGCAGTTTGTTGCTGGGTCCACAAGAGGCTCCCATTCGTTCCTAATTTGAAAACCACAATATCAAAGGCTCCATTATTGGTACCACCGCTGACTGTACCAACGGTACAGTAGGATACATATACACTACCAGAACCATCCACTGCTATTGATGGAGCCAGATCATGATCATAAGTATTAAAAATAGGTAGTTGCCTGGTCCATAGTATGGTTCCATTGGTATCTAATTTGAAAACAACAATATCGTAATTATTATTAGTCCCACCACTTACTGTACCATTAGTCTGATATGCAACATAAACATTACCAGAACTATCCACTGCTATTGATGGGTATTCATCATAATTACTAGTATTAAAAATAGGTAGTTGCCTGGTCCATTCTATATTTCCATTTGTATCTAATTTGAAAACTACTATATCGGAATTATTATTATTTGTACCACCACTTACCGTACCTAAAGTCTGATATGCAACATAAACATTACCGGAACCATCCACTGCTATTGATGTCTCGGAATCATTATTACTGGTATTAAAAATAGGTAGTTCTCTGGTCCATAATAGTGTTCCACTTGTATCTAATTTAAAAACTACTATATCGGTAGTACTATTATTATTTGTACCACCACTGACTGTATCTGATGTATAGTAGGATACATAAACATTACCAGATACATCTACTGCTATTGATGGAGTGTTATCATTTACGCTGGTATTAAATGCAGGTAATTGCCTGGTCCATAGTATATTTCCACTTGTATCTAATTTAAAAACTACTATATCGACAGTACTATTATTATTTGTACCATCACTTACTGTACCGGGAGTCTCGTAGGATACATAAACATTTCCAGATGGATCCGTCGCTATTGATGGAGTTTTATCATTTAAACTGGTATTAAAATTAGGTAGCTGTTTTACCCACAGTAAGATTGGATCAGACATATTTGTAATTTGCTATAATATAATATAATATAATATTTTATTATTGAAATTTTTCTATAAATGTTTAATATTTAAAAATTCAAAAGAAAAAATATTTATCCTTTTTTATGTTTCTATAATAAATATTATTATCAATCAATGGTGTTTAGTTAAGAAAATTACTACCATACAAATATTAATTCCATTTTTATAGGATTGCTTGAAAAATATTATTTTTAATTTTTTTATATTACAAAATTAAAAAATATGTTTATATTAAAATATATTTTTATACAATTAATTATCAATTAATTATATAATATTCAGAGATTTCATCAGAATAAATAATTAACAATCATAATCCAATAACAGAATTTGGGTAGTTGATTTTTTAATCTAAAAATTAGGATATTTAATGGTATAATATATAAATTATTTATTGAATAATATAATCAATTACTGATCCCCTCCTTCACCAATACCACCACCACCTCCAGCTCCGGGTAAAGAACCAGGAGTAGCAGGTGTGAAACCACCATTACGAATTGCACCATCACCTCCACCAGGTCCACCTCCACCACCACCACCATTCATTCCCCCTAATCCACCAGTTCCTACACCATTTCCTCCACCATCGCCTCCTTTAACGCCAGGTGTATTATCCTGACCATCTTCTAAAATTCCGGTTCCCCCAGCTAATGAACCACTACTAACCCCCGCTCCTCCTCCAAAACCACCTTTCCCACCAACACCATCACCTTTTCCTGGTTTCCCACCAGGACTATATAATATAGTAGATCCTCCATATTTAATATAACTACTAGTACCTGGAGAACCATCTGTAGCATTACATCCACCAGCTCCCCCCTTGCCAACAAACAGCTCATAAGAATCACCCGGATTAGTACAAATAATATTAGTTACTAATATGCTACTACCACCACCACCTCCGCCAACTAAATCATTTTCACCCCCTCCGCCGCTGCCACTTCCACCTCCTCCGCCTCCACCAATTATACTTACATTTATTGATGTAACCCCAAGAGGAACCATAAATATATAATCATCATCATACACCAGACATACGGTTGTGCAGTCACAAGCACCTTGTGGACCTTGGAACCCTTGGCCTTGGAATCCTTGGAATCCTTGTGGTCCTTGGAACCCTTGCGGACCTCTTAAATTACATCCGATTACCCATCCTGGTCCTGGAATGAATTCTAAAAGATTACCAGAACAGCAATCAATTATTTTATCGCCGGGACGGCCTATTATTTCTTCAAATTCTTCTGCATTATTAAAAGGATCAATGACTAACCAAATCTTACCTACTGATGGATCAAAATAATAAAATGGAAGAGGAGGATAATCATCGTGATTTACTGGAACCCATGTCATTCCATCATTTGTTATGAATAAATCAAGTTCTGGTTTATCATTAACTTCAAGATAATATGTTCCTAGTTGTGGTGGGATAGATGAATCAACTGGGTTATCCTCTCCAGATAATCCCATAATTAAACAATGACATTCTATTATCGTTCCTTGAATTCCTTGAAATCCTTGCGGTCCTTGGAATCCTTGGAATCCTTGTGGTCCTTGGAACCCTTGGAATCCTTGGGGTCCTTGGAACCCTTGGAATCCTTGAGGACCTTCTACTCCTTGTAGGCCAATTGGCCCTTGTGGCCCTTTTAAGTTACAACCAGCAATCCATTTGCCATTTGCACCTAACATATATAGATCACCTGTACAGCAATCTAAAAATTTATCTCCTGGGCGTAATACAAGAAGTTCGCAGCTATGACAAGGATCACTAACAAAATAAATAAACATTGTTGTTTCATCATAGAAATAATAAGGGGTAGATTTAGGTACAAGTTTTATTGTCCCCATACCATCTGATTCAAATAATACGCATGATCCAAGATCTAAATATAACCCTACTAGAGATTTAGGATCTGGACATGATTCTATTGCTTGACCTTTAACTAAACAATCACATAAAATAATTGTTCCTTGTGGACCTTGGATGCCTTGGAATCCCTGGGTTCCTTGAAAACCTTGGTCTCCTTGGAATCCTTGAAAACCTTGATCGCCTTGTGGACCTATTTCACCCTGAAATCCTTGGAATCCTTGTAAACCTTGATCACCTTGGAATCCTTGGAATCCTCTGGGACCCTGTTCTCCTTGGAATCCTTGGAATCCCTGAAGTCCTTGGAATCCTTGAAGTCCTTGGAATCCCTGAAGTCCTTGGAATCCTTGGAATCCTTGGAATCCCTGGAATCCTTGGAATCCTTGGAATCCTTGAGGTCCACGAAGATTACATGTAACAATCCATTCCATACCATCATATTCATATACATCACCAGTGCAACATTCTAAAATTTTATCACCTGGCCTTAAAACAAAATCAGATCCTACTTCTTTTCCATCAAATGGATCTTCTACAAATACTATCTTATTCTTACCTGTTAACAAATCTACCCCAAAGAAATAAAATGGAATAGCCGGATATGGATCTGGTGTAACCCATTTACCATCGTTTGTAAATTGGAATAAATCTAATTCAATTCCTGGCTTATATTCTAAACAGAAATCACCAGGTTGAGCAGCAGGAACTGTTGTTTCCTTTGGAGTATCATTTGCAATACATCCCTTAACAAAACAGCTAATACATAAGAAAAATGTTCCTTGGGTACCTTGGAACCCTTGTGGTCCTTGAGGTCCTTGGAATCCACGATCTCCTTGAAATCCCTGTGGTCCACGTAAACTACAATCTTTTTTCCATCCAAATTCAGTATAGGTAAATAGGAACCCTGAACAACAATCAATCAATTTATCTCCAATTTTACGAATTAATTTAAAACATTTACCATTACTCATACCACCACTAGCTATTCTAACAACTACTATGATTTCACATTCAAACTTATCAAAAAAATTATATGGGGTATCAAATATATTATTTGAACACCATTTTCCTCCTTGCATTTGATATAAATTACAATCTTTACCATCACATCCAGTTTCTAAATAAAAATCACCTTCATTACCTGGTACAGATTCATTTGGGGAAGCTTCACCACTGCGGCCTTCTACATTAATACAAATTGTTTCAATATTTGTCCCATCTTCCCCTTGAATTCCTTGTGGTCCTTGAGGCCCTTCAGGTCCATCATTACCATCTTCACCCATCACTCCTTGCGGCCCTTGTTTTCCTTGAGGTCCTTTAAAAAAACAGATTGGAGGACATTTGCAAATAATACCATTGCATTTACATGGTCTATTTGTTGACGAAGTATCACATGATGATCTAGATGATGAACTACTATCACAATCAAATCTAGAGGTATTGCTATCATCACATACCACTTCCCATGCAATATTTGGTTTTTCCGGCTTGCATGGATTACATTTCGATTGTTTAACTATAAATTTATCAAGCTCTAGACAATAATTTACTGTCGTACAGAAAAATAAAATACCAATTGTTGTAAATTCTGTATCTGCCCTAAATTTAATATCAAAACAATCACGTGCACCTACCGTAAAACAATTATTGCGGGATATTAATCTTCCCTGTGGACATCTACTTTCAATCATGATAAATGCCTTTTTCCCTTTATTTAAAATACCTGATGTTTGGAAACAATATTCTGTATTAGGTTTTGTAGCAAAGTTAACAACAAAACCAGGTGATGGCTTTCCACTATTTGCTTGATAGGTTACAATGAATTTATCACATTCTAAACTTACTTCTGCTTTTTTATGAGGAATAACATATTTCACATTATTATTAACAAATAGATTAAACTTCTTATGACATTTTAAATCAAAGACTTTATCAATTTGCCTTTCGCAGCATTCTTGATCTATATGTTCGGGCATTAATAATATTATAATTTATACTAATATTATTTTTTACAAAAAACATTCATTCTTATTTATTAATTAAACAATTCTTAAGTATGTTATATATATGTGTTATGCTATTTATCTGACTAAATTTAATATTCATTATATATTATAAACCATAAATGATATATAATTAATCTTAAAATATAAAAATATTGATATATATATATATATTTAAATCAAACTAATCATGTAATAGTGATAATATTTAACTACGATATTACACCTTTTAAAAATTTATGATTTATTTACAAATCCTCCAGATGGATATTTTTAGATAAAAAAAATTTGAATTATTATTATTATTAAAAATTATATAAATATTAATTATCATGATGAAAATTGAATATGAACCTCGTTTTATACCTATTCTTATTACAAGTCATAGGCCAAAAACTGCTGAAGAAAAAGCAGCTGATGCTGCTTGTTGGAAAAGAGTTAAAATAAGAAAATTTCATTCTAAATGGCCACAAGGAAAAGAAGAAGAACTAAGATAATAGTAAAATTATTATAGATATTTTTTAATTAATTTCATATACATAATCTCATGAATATTAAATTTAAATGATTTTTTGAGCATTTTTGTTTATTAAATATACTATATTTTGATTTTTTAGATATTTTATTAAATTATCTAATTATGATAATATGTTATTATGTTGGTTTCCTTATCTATCTTAATATTATAATAATCATAATGTGATAGCACATATTTTAAAATTTTTTTAGAATAATTTGAATATCTATCACAATATTTCAATAAATCAGCCTTTGATATAGATCTATATTGTTTAATAATACGATACATTTTTGTAGCTTCAGATTTTATATCATATGGTCCAAATAATTCATTAAATTCAGTTAATAATTTTTCAGGTGAAAGCTCGAAATAGCGTTGCTCTGTTTCATTAAGATCATCTTTTAATTCTACCCGTAGTTTTAATGTTTTATGATAATATTTTATTATTAATAATTTAGAAGCTATTTTATCAATACCATAATCATAATATTGACTATATAATACAGTATTAAGTAAATTCCATATTTGTTCAATAGATTTTATATCATTAATAAGTATATGATATTCTAATAATGATATTTCATGATCTGATGCTAACGTAATTTTAGTTTCTATTGGGTGTATATATGGCTTTATTTTATTATTATTTATAGATTTTAATTTCATATCTGCTATTTCTATGATACCCAATTTACTTGCTGTATTATATAATTGTTCAGCTAAGTATTTTTCATAAAATATACTGTTTTTGTCAAATTTTATCATGCGAAACATCATATCATTATCTTTTAAATCATGCGATATTTCCAATCTTAATTTCTGTGTTGTTGTAAAATTAAATACATTAAATAATTTAATTTTAAATTCATGTGGATGCTTTTCTATATAATTTGCTATTTCTTCTGTTAGCATAATTATAAATTCAGTAGATCCCCATTTAAGAATTTTTAATTCTTTTATAAATTCCATAATTTCATCTAGTGAATTTAAAATATATTTAATAGAACCATTTGATGGTTTAGGAATAGAATATTTTTGTGCATTTCCTCTACACAAGGGACATGATAATTCCCTTAATTGACTATAGCATTTAGGACATAATAAATGATTACATTTATCTAATATTACATTAAATTTATCTTCTAAACAAACAGGACATTCACATATTTTTAAATAATCTTCAAACATATATATTTATTCTACTTAAATCAGATAAAAACAATGTATATACTTCAATTTTTCTTTTTTTAATATTTTATTAATATTTTATTAATAAAATATTAAATATTTTTAAATATTTTTATTAACATTTTATTAATATTTATTAATATTTAAAAATATTTTTAAATATTTTATTAATATTTTATTAATATTTATTAATATTTTATTATAAAAATTGAGTTTATTTATTATGCGTTAATTATTATTATAATAACTTATTATAATTATTATACAATCATGAATTTAATTATTGTAGAATCACCAGCCAAATGTAAAACTATTCAAAAATATCTAGGAGATAAGTTTGTTGTTAAAGCATCTTATGGTCATTTTCGTAATCTAGCTGATAAAAATATGGGTATTGATATTCACAATAATTTTCAGCCAACTTATGAAGAAGATAAAGAAAAAAAGAAATATATATTAGATCTTAAAACTGCTGCAAAAGCCGCTCATACTGTATATTTAGCTTCAGATGATGATAGGGAAGGTGAAGCCATTGCATGGCATTTAGCTGAAGTTCTTAAATTAAATGTTAAAAATACACCTCGAATTATTTTCCACGAAATCACCAAAAATGCCTTAACTAAAGCTTTAGAAAATCCTACTAGAGTTAATATGAATGTCGTTCATAGCCAACAAGCACGTCAGATCTCAGATAAACTAATTGGATTTGAATTATCTCCCGTCTTATGGAAACATATTCAAAAAGGCTTATCTGCTGGTAGAGTTCAATCTGTTGTCACCATGTTAGTCGTAGAAAAAGAAAAAGAAATTAAGGATTTTGCTTCTGAAGGATATTATGATGTTACTGGACAGTTTAAATATAATACTCCAAACAATGGTTTTACTATTGATGCAGGATATTCTAAAGATCTTGAATCATATCAGGAAGCTAGTGAATTATTAAAATTATGCCAAACTGCCAATTTTATTATTGATAGTATTGATAATGATATTCGCGAACGTAAACCTAGTCCTCCATTTATTACTTCAACTTTACAACAAGAAGCAGGCACTAAATTAGGATTATCTGCCAAACAAGCTATGAGTGTTGCCCAAAAACTATATGAAAAAGGTAAGATTACTTATATGAGAACAGATAGTACCATTTTATCAGATCATATTATCAATGAAATTAAAAATTTCATCTTAGAACAATATGGTGAAGAATATTCTCGAGTTAAACAGTATAATAAAAAAGTTAAAGGAAGTCAAGATGCACATGAATGTATTCGTCCTACACATATTGATGAAATTGAATTGCAGGGTGATTTCACACCGGTTGAAAAAAAATTATATCAAATGATTTGGCGCCGTACAGTAGCTTCACAAATGAGTCCCCAAAAACTTGAAGAACTCACTATTATGATTAAACTTACAGATGTTGATGCTAAATTTGCTAAGGAATATTTTAGAGGTGTATTTCAAAAAGAATTATTTCCCGGATATACCATTGTCTATAAATATAAAGATGTTGATGCTGAAACGGTTGCTGATGATGAACCAGATATTTCTACAGATGAATCCTCATATGATAATATTAAGAAGAATTTAAAAGAAAGCGAGCCAGTCAATTATATCGAAATAACTGCAAAAGAAAAATTTACACAACCACCTGGGCGGTATACAGAAGCTTCTTTAATTAAGAAACTTGAATCTAATGGTATTGGAAGACCATCTACATATGCAAATATGGTTACACTTATTCAAGATAGGGGTTATGTTGTTAAAGAAAATAAACCAGGCATTAAAGTTAATACCAAAATATTACATCTAAAAGCAAATGTAAATAATATTAAAGAAGAAATAGTTACCACAACGACTAAAGCAGAAAAAAGTAAATTATTCCCAACAGATATAGGAATTATTGTAACACAATTTTTATTGAGAGAGTTTCCAGAAATCATGAATTATGAATTTACTTCAAGTATGGAAAATAAATTAGATACAATTGCTACTGGTAATAAAATATGGCATACCATCGTCCGCGAATATTATGATATTATTCATCCCAAAGTTATACATCTTCTTAGTCAGGTTGCTGATAATAAAGATAATAAGGAAATTAATAAATTTAAACGATTACTTGGTAAAGATCCCAAAAATAATAAAAATATTTATGTAATTGTTAGTAAACATGGCCCTTGTCTTGAAATCGGCGATGATCCAAATAATAGAAAATTTGCTAGCTTATCTCTTACAACTCCTAAGGATTTTGAAAGCGTAACACTTGAAGATGCTATATTATCTTTAGAATTTCCAAAGAATTTGGGAAAACATGGTAATGATTCTATTATTGTTAAAAAAGGACCTTATGGCTTTTATTTGGAATTAGAAAGAATTGGAGATACTGCAAATAAACAACGAATTACCATTCCTAATGATATTGATCCCACTACAATAGATTTAGAAAATGCCATCAATATATTACAAACAAATAAAACAGAAACTGGTGTTAATCGTACATTTAAAAATGGGACTATTAAAATTATGAATGGCAAATTTGGTCCATATATAAAAACTCCTATGGGAAATGTACCTCTTAAAGGATATTCCGAAGAAGACCTCGATAAATTAACATTACCTTTATTAGAAGAAATTATTAATAAATATTATACATCAAATCCTACACCTGGTCCAAAGGGTAAGAAAAAGACTTCTTATAAAAAAACACCTGCATCTAATGATAATAATAGTAATGATGATTTACCACCACCTAAAAAAGTTAAAGTTACACCTAAACCAAAAAAAACTACAATTATTAAGAAAAAAACTAATTGTGTTTTATAATAAATAAAAATATGTAAAAATAATTAAAAAATTTTAAATATTTATTAAAATTTAATCTAAAAAAATGATTAAATTTTTTATCATTCTTTGCTCATGTGAACAAAATAATAAGAATGAGTACCGATAATAACACAAAAACACCTATAATTAATAATAATTCTACGCATGCAGCACCTGCAGTAACAATACCCATTATGGGACCTGAGTTTAATATTAATTTTGTTTGGGAACCAACGCCTATTATAGTGCCACCAATAACCGCAGCCACGACAACACCTATTATAGCACCTGGAATAGTTGCCGGATCAACTGGAGCAACAATACCTATTATAGCAGATGTGACTACACCTGTAGTTGCTGCACCAATAATAGCACCTATTACAAATCCCGTTCCCAAAAAGATTATTCCTACAACTACATCACTGCAAAATGATGTTAATGATTTAAAAAAAATAATTAATAGTTTAAAAAATCAAGTTGTTGATTTGCGCAAAAGTGCTTCTATTAATTCCAAAGTTAATCAAGCAAATATTAAATTATTCGATCCCATTATAACAAGAGGCAATGAAGAAGATATTGGAGTTATAAATGAATTACTAGCTGATCCAGAAGAACTAAATCCTTTATCTTTATCATATCTATCCCTCACTCATTTAGAAAATCGATTATTTTATCATAATCCATTGTTTGATTTCAATGATTTAGAAAAAGAAGATTTAGAAGAATATGGAATTATTTTATCATTAGATAAATTAATCGAAGAAAGCAGTAAGTTCATTGTTAAAATAGAAAATAAGAATGATGTATTTAAACCTGATAATAAACTTGTTCTAAAACGATTAATAAATGGTATTGAACTCGTTATAGAAACATGGAAAAATAATAAATTAATGAATAAAATAGCATGTGAAGTCTTGGATAAATATGCTATTAATGAATTTAAAAATAGTTTAGCTGAAGGAAATGGTAATGCAATCCTAAAAAATATGTTTGCTCAAAAAATAGATCAATTACAAACAGATACTGTTAAAAAATATTTAGAGAAAAAATTATCTGATGAAGATATGGATGCAATTGATAAGTTTATTTTACATAATATTGAAAAATGGCTGTTTACTTCTAATCCAGCTGAAATGAAAGATGTTTTAGTTGATAAAATAAATGAAAATGTTAGACAAATCTTATTACAAATGTTCAAAAATAATAAAATTCCTGATACAAATCAACATATATTCAATATCGAAAATGTTATTGCTGTATTAATAACATTATCTGAAAATGATCTTAGTTCCAAATTTAGAGAGGAAATTTATAATGAAATTCTAATGATTACTAATGGAAATCCAGCTGGTGAACTGAAAATTAAATTAATGACCGAATATAAAGATGTTGCTATCAAAAATATTTGCAATAAATGGTTTTCAAATAAGGATCAATTAGATCAAAAAACTGATAAAAGTATTAATAAAACTGTAGCAAATGTTTTAGTTAATAAACTAAAAACTGAAGATACTACCGGATTATTCCATACACAAGTAATTCGTGAAGCTATAAGTTATCTGCTTGATCAATTCAAGACCAAAAAATCATTACGACCGTATATATATGGTGTCTTAGAAGATAAAATAAAAACATGGATTATATATAGAAAACCACAAGAAAGCCAAAAAGATACACTAATTAAAACTATATTGTTTGATCTTAAAAATAGCACTAATCCAGATGATAAATCATTGTTGTTAAGTGCCTTAAAATCTCATGATTTAATTACAAATCTTGAAAAAATGCAACAAATTATTAGTTTCACTAACGGAAGCTATCTATTATCACAAAGCAGAATCCAACATTTATCTGATATTAATCCAAATGTCACAGTACAAGTCACACAAATTAGACAAAATGATACAATTATTCACGATGATAGCACGGTTAATTATCTAACTTTTTAATTCAAATATTTCTGAATTATTATAAAAATAATATTTTAACTTTGTAAAATAACATCTATTAAAAATGGGATACTTTATTAAACCATGAAAAAAATATGATAAATAATATTAAACACAATAAAAAATAACCTGCTGCTAATTCTATTAACATTATTTTATGATTATTTTATTTTTTTAATGTTTATTTTTAATTTTATTTTTATTAATCAATTTTTATATTTTCAAGATTATTCTATTATTTAAATACCTAAAAACCCCATATCTTTTATTATATTTATTATAATAAATTGGATTTAGTGGTATTTAATATATATTCATTATTGAAATAATGAATATTCATTATAGATAAAATATAATAATAAAATTTATGGTATTAATATATAGTAAATATTAGTATATGAACCAACAAATTATTTTAGTTGGAGATAAAAATATATGGAGATCTTATCTAACTAATACAAAATATAGTTATGATAAATATAAAGATATAAATGAATTTCTTACAATATGTAAAGAAAATCATATAAAGTATTTATTTCCAGTAACTATACATAATGAATTATTTATCATTAAGAATTCTTCTATTATTAAGGAGCATGGATATAAATTTCTAATTCCTTCCAAGAAAATAATTGAAACTTTAAATGATAAATCAAAATTTGTTAAATTTATGATCAAAAATAAACTAGATAAATATGTTCCTAAAACATATAAAACAATTAAATACCCCTGTATCCTTAAGAAAAAGAAATCTATCTGTGGTAAAGAAGGATATGTTATTAATTCACAATCTGATATTCCAAATGATATCAATTTAGAAGATTATTTAATTCAAGAATCTATTACAGGTAATTGTGAATATAGTACTGATATTTTAGCTAAGAATGGTAAAATTATTTTAATCTCTCCCAATAAATATTGCTACAATACTAATCTATATATTATGGGTCATAAATTAATGAGTCCTGCTATTAAAGATAATATTACTAAATCTGTATCCAATGCATTTGCTGAAATTATTAAAGCACTAAATTATAATGGCTTTTGTAATATCGATTATAAAATTGTTGATACTGGCTATCCTAAAATATTTGAAATAAATCCACGATGTGGAGGATCTCTTCGAGATATCCCTATTCAAAAATTTAATGAGATTGTTAATAAATATATAAATATATGTGAATAAAATTCATTTTCAAATCATAAACTATTTAATTTTAATCATTAAATAAGTTTAGATTATATTCAATTGATATAATTGGGATATTTGGTAGAACTATTATACCATTTTCACATAATGATTCATGTTTATTATTATTATAATCAATAAACCGTATATATAATAATGGTATCACAATATTTTCATCATCTATTGAATAAAATTGCAATTGTGTTGTACCAATTAATCGCAAAAAATTAATTGTTCCAGATGCTACATTATTTATTACATTTTCCGGCCATGATGTTAATCTAATTCATAGTTTTGATAAGATATTTTCACTTAACATAATAAAATATACTATTATGTTATTTTTTAATTATTTAAATTTATTTTTATAAAAATAAAAAAATAAAAAATAAAATAAAAAATAAAAAATAAAAAATAAAAAATAAAAAATAATATTTTTCATATTCATTCTTAGGTTTTTTAAATATTTTTAAAAGTTCCCAGAAATTAATGAAAAATATTATCATTAGAAGTGTTGAGTAATACCAATCTTTATTATATTATTTAATAATAATTCGATTGATTTAAGATGTTATCGAATTATTATCCAACTAATTTATGATACTATCAAATACAAATCCAATTAATCCGAAATGTTATCGAATACTACTGCGCGCGCAGAGACTAAAGCGTAAAATAGAAAGCTTACCAAATTAAAGTTCTTATAAATATAATAAATGGATTATATTTATACTAATTATTTAAACTGTTAGTATGCAGTGCGCAACACTTACCTGTGTTATTATTAAATATTATCTAAATTGTAAATAGAACCATCAAGTAGCCTAAAAGCTAGCTAAATTGATGAATATGAACCATCAAATGTCTCAAATGCTGGCCAGGGAAGATGATATGCCATCAGATCTCATAAGCAAAAAAACCCTGTTGCTAAATTAAAGAATAATATCTATCAAATGTCCTAAATTGAAGAATAATATCCTTCAAATATCCTAAATGGAAGAATAGCATCTGTCAAATATCCTAAATGGAAGAATAGCATCTGTCAAATGTCCTAAATGGAATAATAGTATCTATCAAATGTCCTAAATGAAAGAATAGCATCTATCAAATATCCTAAATGGAAGAATAGCATCTGTCAAATGTCCTAAATGGAAGAATAGCATCTGTCAAATGTCCTAAATGGATGAATAGTATCTATCAAATGTCCTAAATGATAGAATAGCATCTGTCAAATGTCCTAAATGAAAGAATAGTATCTATCAAATGTCCTAAATGAAAGAATAGTATCTATCAAATGTCCTAAATGAAAGAATAGCATCTATCAAATATCCTAAATGGAAGAATAGCATCTATCAAATATCCTAAATGGAAGAATAGCATCTATCAAATATCCTAAATGGAATACTATCATCTATCAAATATCCTAAATGGAAGGATAGCATCTATCAAATGTCCTAAATGGAAGATCAAATGTCCTAAATGAATAATCTATAATTATCCTAAATAAAAATTGTATCCGGAATTACTGTCTGCTTACTTCGATAGAATTACAATATTTAATCCAGCTCATAATCAAAACTTAACACATTATAAATAAATCTAGTACGTTGGCGCACAGAGATGCACACACATAAATATATTTATTTCTTGTTATATGATCATTACTATATTATTACAATATTTAATCCAGTTCTAAGTGCAGTTTCAGTGCGCGCACCGCGTTTATGGTCTTTAATACATATAATTATTTTTATAATCTAAAGAGCATAATTGGTATATATCATAAGATTTTTATTTTATATATAATAAGATCAAGAAAAATTATAAATGGCTAAATTGAGATTAATTAAATATCCCATGGCTGGCTAGAACTATTGTTTATTGGAAGATTTCCCAAGATGCTATCAAATAATAATCCAACTAATCCAAATACTATCTAATAATAATCCAACCAATCCAAGATGCTATCGAATAATAATCTAATTAATCCAAGATGCTATCAAATAATAATCCAATCAATCCAAAATGTTATCTAATAATAATCCAACCAATCTAAGATGCTATCTAATAATAATCCAACCAATCCAAGATGCTATAGAATAATAATCCAGCCAATCCAAGATGTTATCGAATAATAATCCAGCAAAGATACCATCGAATAATAATTCAAGCAATCCAATAATGCTATTGGATAATGATCTAAAATGTAATTAAATTATCTATTAATTGTATATTAGACTGATCTATGATCATTTTTAATTATTTTAAGAACTTCCTAGAATTTAATGAATAAACTAAAAAATACATTTTATTATTTAATAACTATTATTTTTTATAAAAAATAAAAATAAAAATAAAAATAAAAATAAAAATAAAAATAAAAATAAAAATAAAAATAAAAAAAATAAAAAAAATAAAAAAAATAAAAAAAAATAAAAAAATATAAAAAAATATATTTTCATTTTTTATCTTAGGTTCTTTTAGATATTTTAAAAAGTTCCCAGAAATTAATGAAAAATATTATCGTTAGAGGTTTTAGAAATACCAATGCTATAATATTATTGAACACTAATTCGATCAATTTAAGATGTTATCGAATAAATCTAACCAATCTATGATACTATCAAATACAAATCCAATTAATCCGAAATGTTATCGAATACTACTGCGCGGCAGAGACTAAAGCGTAAAATAGAAAGCTTACTAAATTAAAGGTTCTTATAAATATAATTCATTTATTATATTTATACTAATTATTTAAACTGTTAGTATGCAGTGCGCAACACTTACTTGTGTTATTATTAAATATTATCTAAATTGTAAATAGAACTATCAAGTAGCCTAAAAGCTAGCCTGTTGCTAAATGGAAGAATAGTATCTATTAAATGTTCCAAATGCTGGTCAGAGCTGTTGCTAAATGGAAGAATAGTATCTATTAAATGTTCCAAATGCTGATCAGAGCTGTTGCTAAATAGAGGGGGAATTTCCCCCTCCGATACCCCCTGAAGAATAATATCTATCAAATATCCCAAATGCTGTTGCTAAATGGAAGAATAGTATCTATCAAATGTCCTAAATGAAAGAATAGCATCTATCAAATGTCCTAAATGGAAGAATAGCATTTATCAAATGTCCTAAATGGAAGAATAGTATTTATCAAATGTCCTAAATGGAAGAATAGTATCTATCAAATATCCTAAATGAAATAATAGTATCTATCAAATGTCCTAAATGGAAGAATAGCATCTAAATGGAAGAATAGTATCTATCAAATGTCCTAAATGGAAGAATAGTATCTATCAAAGTCCTAAATGGAAGAATAGTATCCTTCAAATGTCCTAAATGGAAGAATAGTATCTATCAAATATCCTAAATGGAAGAATAGTATCTATCAAATGTCCTAAATGGAAGAATAGTATCTATCAAATATCCTAAATGGAAAAGTAGTATCTATCAAATGTCCTAAATGGAAGAATAGTATCTATCAAATGTCCTAAATGGAAGAATAGTATCTATCAAATATCCTAAATGGAAGAATAGTATCTATCAAATGTCCTAAATGGAAGAATAGTATTTATCAAATATCCTAAATGGAAGAATAGTATCTATCAAATGTCCTAAATGGAAGAATAGTATCTATCAAATGTCCTAAATGGAAGAATAGTATCTATCAAATGTCCTAAATGGAAGAATAGTATCTATCAAATATCCTAAATGGAAGAATAGTATCTATCAAATGTCCTAAATGGAAGAATAG
>Ga0214473_10002632_pt1 | contig 22012 bp, 21 predicted proteins | sample RVTome_7_FD_203509 | JGI IMG/M metagenome (GOLD analysis project Ga0214473, IMG submission 203509) | Soil microbial communities from uranium-contaminated site in the Upper Colorado River Basin, Wyoming, United States - RVT98D197 | ecosystem: Environmental > Terrestrial > Soil > Contaminated >... | reverse complement strand
GTCTGTCCGATGCCGATCACGGCGGTGACGATCGGGATGAGGATCATGAGCCCCGCGTAGAGGTACAGGTTCGACATGTTGGGGCAGGCCACGCCGTCGCACACGCCGGGCGGGTTCCCGATCAGGGCCTTGTCGAACACCTCCTTGATGAGGAGCGGGTTCACCACCCCGAGGCCCGCGGTCACGACGATCATGAACGCGACGACGTTCACCTTGCCCCGGTACGGACGGAACGTCGCGACGACCCGCCGGACCGTCTTCTTCTGGATCGGGCGCTGGTCCTCCTCGGAGAGGGGACGGAAGTATCGACCGTGACCGCGCATGTCCAGTCAGGATACGGCCGGTCCCGGACACGGTGGCGCCGAACGCTATGCAGCCGAGGCGAGGGTGCGGGCGCGTTCGAGGACCGCGTCGAGCATCGCCGGTGTGAGCCTGCCGGTGAAGGTGTTCTGCTGGCTCGGGTGGAAGCACCCGAGGAGCGCGAAGGATCCGGCCTCGGCCTCGGCGGCGTGCCCGAACCGCGGGCGGGGCCGCACGACGTGGCCGAGTCCGGCCAGCGCGCGGAGCGCCCCGTCCCACGCGAAGGCCCCGAGCGCGAGGATCACCCGCAGGTCGGGGAGCGCCCGGATCTCGCGCTCGAGGAACGGCAGGCAGCGATCGCGCTCGTCGGGTGAGGGCTTGTTCCCCGGCGGGGCGCATCGGTTCACGGCCGCTAGGTAGAGGCCGCCGAGCTCGAGCCCGTCGTCCACCGCGACCGAGGTGGGCTGGTTCGCGAACCCCGCCCGGTGCAGCGCGGCGGTCAGGAAGTCCCCGGAGCGGTCGCCGGTGAAGATGCGGCCGGTGCGGTTCCCCCCGTGCGCGGCCGGCGCGAGCCCGAGGACCAACACCAGCGCTCGCGGATCGCCGGATCCGGGCACCGGTCGTCCCCAGTACTCCTGGTCGGCGAAGCGCGCGACCCTCTCGCGCGCGACGCGTTCGCGCCACTCGACGAGCCGGGGACAGGCTAGGCAGGCGACGACGTCGTCGCGGATCGCGTCGAGCGCTTCGTGAGACCGGGCCACGCCGCGATGGTATCGACGCCGCGACGCGGCAGGTCTGGGTCGCGTGCTAGCGCGGCGCCATCATGGTCTTCCGCGACGCCTGACGTCGGGCGCGCGGAGTGCGCGGAAGCGGCGTTCAGCGGCCTCGAAGGTCTCGAGCGGCGCCATGAGGTCGCCGATCGTGCCGATGAGCGCCTCGAACCCGACCGGCATGTCGGCCTCCAGGCGCAGGCGTTCGGCCATCCCGAGGCACGTGCGGATCGCATCGTCCGCCGGAACCCACTCGCGCTCGAGCTCGGGCACGCGCCACGCCGCCATCCCGGTGTCGGCCTCGTGCAGACCCTCCTCGAAGGCGAGGAGGGTCTCGGCGAGCGGTCGTCCGGGCAGGCGGGTGCCGGGCACCGACTCGGTCAGCGCCGCCTTGCCGCGCTCGAGCGGCTCGACCGTCGCCCGGAAGGCTGCGTAGGCGTCCTCGAGCCCGGGCGGTAGGCGCTTGCGCCGGAACACCACGCTACCCGAGGAAGGCCGCCAGCTCGGCGACCGCCATGGACGGGTCGTTCGAGGCGATCGCGTCGACCCCCCAGCCGAGCAGCATCCGCACCGTCGCCGCGTCGTCGACCGTCCAGGTGCCCACCCGGATGCCGGCAGCGTGCGCCTCGGCGACGAAGTCCTCCCCCGCCGGGATCAGCGCTCGACTTCCGGGCAGCACGACGTCGTGGCCCCGCTCGGCCGCGTGCTCGAGCGCCTCGCGCGGGTCCACGAGCTCGGGCGTGAGGAACCCCGTCGCGACCGCGGGCGCGAGGGCCTTCGCCGCCGCGATCGAGTGCGGGTTGAACGACAGCACCAGCGCCGACCCCTCGAACCCCGTACCCTCGAGGTCGCCGAGCGCGGCCCGGACGATCGACTCGTGGTCCGGCTCGTACGCGGGCTCGCCGGGGATGTTCTTGATCTCGATCGCGACCGCCGCCCTCCCCGAGAGCGCCTCGAGGGTCTCGCGGAGAGTCGGGACGTACGCGGGGACCTCGTACGTCCCGGCCTGAAGCGCGCGGACGTGCTCGGCCGTGAGCTCGTGTACGAGACCGGCGCCGTCGGTCGTGCGCGAGACCTCGGGGTCATGCATCACCACCGCGACGCCGTCGGCCGTGAGCCGCGCGTCGAGCTCGATCACCGATGCGCCGAGCGCGATCGCCGCCTCGAACGACGGGAGCGTGTTCTCCGGATGGGTCGAGGACGCACCGCGGTGCGCGACGATCGCGGGGAACGCGTCGGGCGAGAAGGGCCGGACCGCCATCGCGCCGAGTGTAGCCGCGCGGGCTCAGACGAGGCTCGACGGGCAGAGGTGGTTCACGGGGCAGTTCTCGCATCGCGGCGCGCGAGCCACGCACACCGCCCGGCCGTGGTCGATCAGGACGTACGTGAAGTCGAACCATCGCTTCCTCGGGATCAGCCGCATGAGGTCCTGCTCGATCTTGTCCGGGTCGGTCTCGGCGCTGAAGCCGAGGCGGTTCGCGAGGCGCTTCACGTGTGTGTCGACCGCGATGCCCTCGACCGTGCCGTACGCGTTGCCGAGCACGATGTTCGCCGTCTTGCGCGCCACGCCTCGGAGCGTGATGAGATCCTCCATCGTGTCCGGCACCCTGCCGTCGTAGACCTCCACGATGCGCTCACACGCCGCGCGGATCGAGGCCGCCTTCTGGTTGAAGAACCCGGTCGGCTTGATGTCGGCCCGCAGCTCGTCCTCGGGGACCTTCAGGTAGTCCCGGGGCGAGCGGTACTTGCGGAACAGCGTGGCGGTGACCTCGTTCACCTTCTCGTCCGTGCACTGCGCCGACAGGATCGTGGCGACGAGCATCTCGAGCGGGGTCGAGAACCGCAGCGCGACCTCCGCATCGGGATAGGCCTTCGACAGCACCTTCACGATCTGGGGCGCACGCTCCTCGACGGGGCTCTCGCGGGTCAGCGTGCGGACCATCGCGCTACACCGGCCGGGTGAGCTCGAGGGGGAGGTCGAAGCCGTCGCCGGCGGGGTGGTCGGTCCACGCGCCGTCCCGGCATAGGTGCACGCCCGAGCGGCCCAGCACGTCCCACCGCCGGCCGTCGCCGACCATCGCGGTCTTTTCGTCGATCGCGACGAGCGTCTGCCCCGGCTCGAGCGAGGACGCGATGAATGCCTGGGCGCCTGGGAACCACGTCTCGACCATGTCCCAGTGGGGTGCGAAGAGGATCCGGCGCACGTACGAGAGTCCCGGCTTCCAGATCTCGGGCGAGACGAGGTTCTCGATCGCCGTGTCGTAGGTGGTCTCCGTCAGGCACGCGACACCGGCGCTGCAGCCGACGAAGCCGAGGCCGTCCTCGAGCCGGTCCATCATGGCGCGGCAGAAGGTCGAGCCTCGCAGGACGCTCGCGAGGTGGTAGGGGTTGCCGCCCGAGAAGTAGACGACCGACGCCCGACGGACGCGCTCGGCAAGGTCCTCGCGTTCGGCGTCCTCGCGCGTCTTGATCGGCAGCACCTCGGCCGGCACGCCGAGGTCCCCGTAGTGCTCGAGCCCCTTGCTCGCCCAGCCCTCGAACACGTCGTCGCCCTCGGGCGCCGAGGCGGTGGGCAGGATCAGCACGCGGCCGTCGCCCTCGGCGCGCTCGAGCACCCAGCGGTCCACGACCTCGGACCACGGCTCGAACTCGCCGGCGCCGAGGAACGCGTACGCGCGGGTCACCGCAGGTCCTCCGGTCGGAGCTCTCCGTCGATCTTCGAGCCGAGCTCCTCAGCGACCTCGAGCACGGCGTCCATGTCCTGCGCCTCCGTGCGGAAGTTCACGACGCACACGCGGAGCACGAACCGGTCCCCGAGCACCGCGTTCGACAGGAACACGCGGCCGTCCACCTGCATCTCGGCCATGAGGCGCTCGTTCAGGACGCTGAGGTACGCCTCGCGGCCCGAGCCCTCGGGGAGGTCCGGCGGCACGAAGCGGAAGCAGCAGATCGACAGGCCGACCGGGCCGGCGAGCTCGAACGCGGGATGCTCCTCGACGCGCGCGCCGAGGTACCGGGCGAGCTCGGCGTCGTGCGAGATCCGGCGCCCGTACGCGCTCCGTCCGTGCGCGAGGAGCGACACCCACACCTTCAGCGCCCAGAAGCTGCGGCTGAACTGCGGCCCGTAACGTCCGAGATCCAGGCCCGCGTGCGTGACCTCCCGGTCCTGATGGATGTACGACGGCTGCGCGTCGAACGAGCCCTGGAGCAAGGAGAAGTCGCGGAGCAGGACGCACCCGCCCGAGTGCGGGGTGTAGAGCCACTTGTGCGGGTCGAACGCGATCGAGTCGGCGCGCTCGATCCCCGCGAAGAGCGGGCGGAGATCCTCGGCGAGCATCGCCGGGCCGCCGTACGCGGCGTCGACGTGGAACCACAGGCCCTCGTCCGCGCACACGTCGGCGATGTCGCCGAGGGCGTCGATCGCGCCGGTCGAGACCGTGCCGGCCGTGCCCACGACCGCGAACGGACGGATGCCGGTCTCGCGGTCGCGGGCGATCTGCGCTCGGAGCTCGTCCACGCGCATGCGCGAGCCGTCGTCGACGGAGACGTGTCGTACGTTCGCCCAGCCGATGCCGAGCATGTCGGCGGCGCGGTCACTGACGACATGGGTCTCGGTGGACAGATACAGGCCGAGCTGCGGCCCGGCCAGGATGCCCTCGTTCCGCACATCCCACCCAGCGCGACGGTCCCGGGCGGCCTTCAAGGCGACGAAGTTCGCCATCGCGCCTCCCGAGACGATGAGCCCGCCGGCGCCCTCGGGCAGGCCGAACATCTCGTTGGCGAAGAACCGCGTGAGGGCGACCTCGATCTCGATCGCCGAGGGCGCGAGCTGCCACCCGCCCGCGTTCATGTTCAGGCCCGCCGCGAGCAGGTCGGCCGCCGCACCCGGCACCGTGCCGGCTCCCGAGATGTACGCGAGGAAGCGGGGATGCCCGAGGTAGGCAGACCACTCGAAGACGACGTCGCGCAGGTACGCGAGGAGCGCCTCGTCGGCCATCGGCTCGTCGGGCACGGGGATCGCGACCGCGTTGCGGACATCCTCCGCCGACCACCGCCGGCGGACCGGCAGCTCGGGCAGCCGACGCAGCAACTCCTCCCACAGATCGGCGGCCCCGTCGGCGAACGCGCGAGCGCGTTCGGGGGCCCAGTCGAGGTCGCGAACCGGCTCCGGGGCCTGGCTCACCTCATCCCTCCTTCACAGCGCCCAGGCGGAAGGCCTCGAGCGACATCTCCCGCCACCAGACCTCCTCGCCCACCGCCTCGAAGATCGCCTGGACCTGGCTCTGGTGGGCCAAGATGGCGTCCACCTTGATCGCCAGCAGGTCCTGCGGCAGGTTGAGCTCGACCGCGAGCTCCTCGCGAGGCGTCACCGGAGGGGTTCCCGGCCGGAAGACCTCGAACGGCTCCCAATACGGCAGGAACTCCTCGGCCCATTCGGGGGTGGCGGTCGCGTACAACACGCGCGAGCCCGGCTTGCCGACCTCGAGGAGCGCCCGGGTCGACCAGTGGCTCACCGACCTGTGCGCCTCGTGCCCGGTCATCCCCTCGGGACCGAACGTGAGGATCGTGTCTGGCCGGACCTCCTCGACGAGCGCGCGGACCTTCTCGTAGCCCTCCTGTGGCAGCGCGGTGTCCATGTCGATGTCGGGCAGGTCGAGCCAGTGGTGTTCGCTCACCCCGAGGATCTGGAGCGAGCGCTCCATCTCGGCGGTGCGCACCTCCCCCATGGTCTCGGGCGGCCACACCTCCTCGTCCATCGAGCCGCCCTCGCCGCGGGTCGCGGTGATGCACACGACGCGGGAGCCGTTGCGGACGGCACGGGCCATCAGCCCCGCCGTCAGGTAAGTCTCGTCGTCCGGGTGCGCCCAGACGCCGAGGATCGTGCCGAGCTCGTCCATCCATCACCCCCACCAGGACCGGCATGCTACCGGAGCATTCATCGTCGCCTGCTCAGGCTCCGACCCGGCGCACGAAGTGGTACGGGACCACGTACCCGCCGAACGTAGGCAGGATCACCTCGTCGTGGGCAACCGTGGCCACGTCCCCTCCCTCTTCTCGCGCGGGCGTCCACCGCGGGCACGGTCTGGCGAAGGATAGCGTCCGTTGCCCGAACGGGCGAGACCCGAGGGCTACGGTGCCGGCTCCCCGTACGAGGAACGGATGCGCTCGAGCAGGTCCGCGGGAACCTGGTCGCACCCGCACTTCGCGCGGAGCAACTCCTTCAGCCGGCGCTGGAACTCGGAGTGGTCCATGCACGGGCCGCACTTCTCGAGGTGGTGGTGGATCTCCAGGCGCACGGCGGCGTCGAGCTCTCCGTCGAGGTAGAGCTCCACCTGCTCGAGGACCTTCCGACAGTCATCCTGCAACGAGACCACGCTCCTGCACCGTTTCCCACAACGCCTTCTGGAGCGCTTTCCTTCCCCGATGCAGCCGCGACATGACGGTGCCGATCGGCACGCCGAGGATCGCGGCGACCTCCTTGTACGAGAAGCCCTCGACGTCGGCGAGGAGCACGGCCATGCGGAACCCCTCGGGCAGGGCCTCGAGGGCCCGCTGCACTTCCTCGTCGGGGAGGCGGTCGAGCACCTCGGACTCGGCCGAGGCCTCGACCCCCGAGGCACCGAGCCGGTCGAACAGGTACCAATCCTCGATCTCGTCATCCTGGACCGTGACGGGCTCTCGCTGCTTCTTGCGGTAGGAGTTGATGAACGTGTTGGTGAGGATCCGGTACATCCACGCCCGCAGGTTCGTGCCCTCCTCGAACCTGGCGAAGCCCCGGTAGGCCCGCAGGTAGGTCTCCTGGACCAGATCCTCGGCATCCGAGGGGTTCCGCGTGAGCCGCAGCCCCGCCGAGTACAGGTTCGGCAGCATGGGAACGACGTCGCGCTCGAACCGGGCGCGGAGCTCGGCGTCCTCGGGCGGCGCGGTGGCCCTACGCCCCGCCACTCGCCCGTCCGATCTCACGCATCCGGCTCGTCGATCCCATGTCGGACCCAGGGTACCCCGCGTCCGGAAGGGGCGGTGACCTGTCACATGTTCGAGGCAGGTGCGAAGATGGGTTGCGGATGGCGAACGACAACGATCGGCGCGGACGCTTCGGCGGCTTGCCCCGCGGGCCCTCGGGAGACGCGGGCGGCCGCAGCATGCGCACCTCGCCGTGGCTGTGGATCGTCGGGTTCCTGCTGGTCCTGGTCGTCTTCAACCTCCTGGCGGCACCGCGTCCGAGCGGCCTGGACTACTCGGAGTTCCTTCAGAAGGTCCAGGACGGCCAGATCACGGGCACCCTGAAGCTCTCGGCGACCAGCGTCTCGGGCACCTTCAAGGAGAACGGGCAGGACGTTCAGTTCACGACCACGATCCCGCCCACCGAGCAGGGCACCACGAAGCTCACGGACACGCTCGACCAGGCGGGCATCGCCTATACCGGCGTGCAGCCGAACCCCTTCTCGAGCTTCCTGATCGGCTGGGTCGCGCCCCTGCTGCTCTTCGGCCTGCTGTGGTTCTTCCTGATCAGACGGATGAGCGGCGCCGGGGCTTCGGCGGCGCTCAACCTCGGGAAGAACAAGGTCAAGATCTACGACCGCAAGGAGATGAAGACCACGTTCGCCGACGTCGCCGGCGTGGATGAGGCCCGGGACGAGCTGAAGGAGATCGTCGACTTCCTCAAGAACCCGAAGAAGTACCAGCGCCTCGGCGGGCGGATCCCGAAGGGCGTGCTGCTGCTCGGGCCGCCGGGGTGTGGCAAGACCCTGCTCGCTCGCGCGGTCGCCGGTGAGGCGAACGTGCCGTTCTTCTTCATGTCGGGCTCCGAGTTCGTCGAGATGTTCGTCGGCCTGGGCGCCGCGCGCGTCCGCGAGCTGTTCCAGCAGGCCAAGGAGAAGGCGCCGGCCCTGGTCTTCCTGGACGAGATCGACACGATCGGCAAGGGTCGCGCCGGCGCGATGGGTGCCGGCTTCGGCGCGCACGACGAGCGCGAGCAGACGCTGAACCAGCTGCTCGTCGAGATGGACGGCTTCGACTCCAGCAAGGGCGTCATCATCATGGCCGCCACGAACCGGCCGGACGTGCTCGACCACGCGCTCGTGCGACCAGGGCGGTTCGACCGGCAGGTGGTCGTCGACCGCGCAGACCTCAAAGGTCGCGAGGACATCCTGAAGGTGCACGTGCGCGGGGTCGCGCTCGACCCGGCCGTCGACCTGCGGGTGCTCGCGGCGCGCACGCCCGGCTTCACCGGAGCGGACCTCGCGAACATCGTGAACGAGGCCGCCCTCCTCGCGGCGCGGAAGGAGAAGAACGCCGTCACGATGATCGAGCTCGAGGAGGCGATCGACCGTGGCGTCGCCGGACTCGAGCGCAAGAGCCGCGTGATGTCCGACAAGGAGCGCGAGATCGTCGCCAAGCACGAGATGGGCCACGCCATCGTCGCGCTCACCGCGGCCACCGCGGACCCCGTGCACCGCGTGTCGATCATCCCGCGCGGCGCGGCCGCGCTCGGCATGACGATGCAGCGCCCGCTCGAGGACCGCTACCTGCTCACTGAGCCCGAGCTGAAGGACCGCCTGGCGGTGCTCCTCGGCGGGAGAACGGCAGAGGAGCTCTGCTTCGAGCAGATCTCGACCGGCGCGCAGAACGACCTGCAGCGCGCGACCGAGATCGCCCGCGCGATGGTGACCGAGTACGGGATGAGCGACGAGATCGGCCCGCTGTCCTTCGGCGCCGACGGCATGCGGGGTGGCGGGTTCTTCTATCCGGGCGCCGCGCCGGAGTTCTCCGAGGCCCTGTCCGAGCGCATCGACGCCGAGGTCGCCCGCCTGGTGAACGAGGCGCACGACCGAGCGACGACGGTGCTGAGCCAACACCGCGAGTTCCTCGGCACGATGGCCGACCTCCTCATGGTCACCGAGGTCATCGACGGCAAGGACCTGCTCGAGTACTTCAAGGGCACGCGGCCGGTCCCGGACATCGACGCGCTCCGCCGCGAGCGCGGCAACGGCGCTCCGAGGCCCCCCGAGCCGGCGCAGGCTGCGGACATCGTGGTGACCCCGCCCCCACCCCCAGGGGCCCTCCCCGGCCGAGACATCTAGCCCGGTCCCGCCCCCCGCGGGCCCTTCCGCCCTCGCCCTTCCGGCGCGCGAGCGCACGCTTGAGCCGGAAGGGCGCAACGGATCGTGGTCCTCGCGTGTCTTGGTTCCGTGATGACCCGCGAGGAGACGCGCCCGGGAGGCGCGGTCACCATGGTCGTGGGGTCGGCGGACACGGCGGAGCGGAGAGGGCTCGCTGAGCTCTTCGCGCGGCACGCCCCCGAGGCCACCCGTCTCGCGTACCTGCTCACGGGCGATCACGCGCTCGCCGAGGACCTCGTGCAGGACGCGTTCGTGCGGGCCGCCGGGCGCCTCGCGCACCTGCGGAGCCGGGAGGCCTTCTCCCCGTACCTGCGGCGGACGGTCGTGAACCTGTCGAAGAACCACTTCCGGCACCAGACCGTCGAGCGCGCATATCTCGCGCGGCAGGCCCGGGAGCCGCAGATCGAGCCGGTCGATGGCGGGGCGATCGCTCACGAGTCGATGCGCAGAGCGCTCCAGCAGCTTCCCGCGAGGCAGCGCGCGGCCGTCGTCCTGCGCTTCTACGAAGATCTGCCCGAGAGCGAGATCGCCGAGATCCTGCGGTGTCGCCCGGGCACGGTTCGATCCCTGGTGTCTCGGGGCGTGGCCGCCCTGCGGACGTCATCGGAGGTGCTGGATGGCGCGTAGCGACAGATCGGACGAGATGCACGACGTGCGCGCGTTCCTCGAGCGGATGGCCTCCGAGGCACCGATCCCATCGGAGGAGGGCGGGGCCGTGGTGCGCAGGGCGCGCCGGCACGTGGGCGCGACCCTCGTGAGCGGAGCGCTCGCCATCGCGCTCGTGATCACGGGCGGCGTAGCCGCCCTGGACGCCGTGCGTGCGTGGAACCGCACCACCCCGCTCGTCAGCGAGCCCCCGCCGACGCCGACGGGCTCACCCTCGATCGCGATCACCGGCCGGTTCGGCGAGGACGACCTCCGCGACCTCGTGCTCCGCGCCTCGGATCGCCCGACGGGCCACGGGCTGCGGCACGACCCGTCGTTCTCGGAGTTCAACGGGGTCACGTCGGTCGCCTCGACCCTCGACGTCTCGACGAGCGCGCTCGCGCAGGCCGGTCTCGTGACGGCCTACTTCAACGGGTTCCTCAGCGATGCCTGGTACGACACCGGCGCGCCCCCCGAGGAACGGGTGGACCTCGTCTCCTACGCGATCCTGTTCCCCGACGTTGAGGCCGCCCACACGGGGTTCGAGCTCATCGCCGCGGGCCCCACGACCCCGGTCTCGGGGTGGCGGTCTGAGCCCGTGGACGAACTCGGCGAGGAGGCGCAGGAATCCCGAGGAGTCTGGAACGACGTCCCGACCGCCGCGATCGTGTGGCGGGTCGACAACGTCGTCCTGTTCCTCGCATCCCAGGGCTACGGCGACGCGATCCCGTTCGGGGTGCTCCGGCCCCTCGCCGAACTCATGGACGCCCGGGCCACCTGAGCGTCCGCAGCACCGCGCGCGCCTCGCGTGTCTTGCCACCGGGACGGACCGGATAGAGGCACGCCGTGGCGACGAACACGCACCGAGGAACGCTCGGATCCCCGCCGGGTCGGCGCATCGGAGGGCGGGGCGCCGTCTTCGGCATCGCGCTGCTGGTCGTCGGCGCGATCGTCTTCTGGGCAATGGTCCGCGACGACGGGAAGGATCTCACCGCGAAGGAGGTCCCGGCCGCGCAGGCGGAGCCGGCCGAGGCCGCCGACGACGTCGGGCCGGAGGTGCCTGCCGAGGATCCGGCGGTCGAGGTCGGGCCCTTCACGGCCGAGGACCTCGAGGTACTCGTGCTGCCGCGCGAGGAGGGCGAGGGTCTGGTGAAGGCGCTCGAGTACTCGACGACGTACTCCGGGCCCGCCGACATCGGCGATGTCCACCACTGGACGCTCGTCCCCACCGAACCGCTCGAGCGGGCCGGCTTCGTCGAGGCGTACTCGGCGATGTTCATGACGTCCGAGTTCGTCTCGAGCTTCGCGTCCGAGGGCCGAGACCTCGCGACCGCCGCGCTCCTGTTCGAGACCCCCGATGGCGCGCGCCGCGCGCTGCAGATCTTCGAGGAGACGCGGAGCGAGGTGTGGGAAACGTCGCGCCCCCTTCCCATGCGGGGCGGCAGCGGGGTCGCCGGGCTCCTCGGATCGGACAACGTCTCCGTCGTGTACCCGACCGTTGGCTTCACCGCTCGCGTCGGCAACGTGATCCTGCTGCTCGGCTCGCAGGGCGGGTCCGAGCACGACCGACCGCTCCCCGTGCGCGTCGTTCGGGGCGTCGCGCTGGACCTCCTCGCGCGGGCACAAGCCGTCGTGGGGGGTGCGCCATGAGACGCGCGTCGATCGCCGTCCTCGTCACGCTGTTGCTGGCGGCGTGCATCGGCGAGGAGCCAAGCTCGAACGATCTGGCCGCCGCCGAGCTCGACAACTTGGACGCCACCGCCCTTGGCGAGCTCCCTCCGGCAGCCACGTGCCCGGAGGGCTCCAACCCCGACCAGCTCGGGCCCGCGGAACAGGACCGTCCGGGGGAGGGCGGGCCGATGGCGTTCGACCGCCAGTCAAGCAGGATCGTGCTCCTCGAGGACCAGCCGGAGCCGCGAACCTGGACCTTCGACGTCTGCACGAACACATGGGAACGGATGGATCCTCCGGTCGAGCCTCCGACAGGCGTAAGGAAGCTCGTCTACGACGAGGACTCCGACCTCACGGTGGCGCTCGGCGGCATCGCCTCGGGCTGGGCGTACGATGTCGAGACCGAAACATGGTCGGAGCGCGGGGCCCCGGTGTCCCTCGACGACGTCCAGGCCGCCTACGACCCGATGACCGGGCTGGTGCTGGTGCGGAACGGGTGGACGGGTTCGATGCACTCGTTCGACGTCGAGACCGGCCGGTGGGAGGAGGTGGCGCAAGGCGACCTCGTGCCGCCGTCGACGGATGGCCCGATGCACGGACAGGTCATGGCGTACGACCCGACCATCAACCGTCTGGTCCTGTTCGTCGAGGGCCACGGATGCTGTCCGACGACGTGGCTCTTCGACCCTCGGGCAGGCGTCTGGACCGAGGCCGAGACCGCGACGCCCACGATCGACTTCGTGTACGGCGACCTGGTGAACGGCAGCGAGATCGCCTTCGACGAGGCGGCTGGCCGCGTCCTCATCATCAGCGGTGGCGAGCGGCACAGCTTCGACGGCTCGAGCCTGACGTGGAAGACGGAACCCATCGGGATCGATCGCCGGTTCGCCGTCAGACTCGTGTACGACCCGCTCAACGAGCGGATCGTCCTGTCCGGGGAGGTCGCGTGGCAGGGCGGCACGTGGCGGGCACCCCGGAGCGTCCTCGCGTTCGAGCCGTTCGCCGGTGGGTGGATCGAGCTTGTCCCGCCGCTGAAGCGGTGACTACGGGGTGCCCGCAGGCGGCTCGACGAGCAGGTCCGTGCGGCCGCGGAAGCGCTCGAGGAACCGGTAGTAGTTGCGCTTCGACAGGCGGTCGCGCTCGACTGGCTCGGTGTGGTTCCACATCCGGTGCTCGTGCTTCACGAGCGGGACGTCGACGACGATCGCGCGCAGGCCCGGCTCGCGGACGCGGAACGAGCACTCGATGTCGGCGGTGCGGTACCACCGGAACCGCTCGTCGAACAGGCCGGCGTCGCGCAGCACGTCCCGGCGGAACGCCATCAGATAGCCCTCGATCGCGTCGACCCGCCGGTCCTCGCCCACACCGGGCGACTCCTCGAAGTTCTGGAGATCGCGCGTCACGATCCCGAACGGGCCGCAGACGCCGACCGCCGGGTCCTGGAGCGCAGCCTCGAGCGGGCCGAGCACGTCGCCCGTCTGCTCGACGGAGCCGTCCATCACGAGCACGATCCGGCCTCGGCTCCACTTCAGGCCGGAGTTCCGCGCTGCGCCCCAGCCCGTCCCGGCCTCGAGCTGAAGCACCTCGACCCCCTCGCCGTAGGCGGCGGGGTCGGTCTCGGTGACGTCGGCGACGACGTACTGGACGTCTCGGCCACCCTCGTGGGCTCGGAAGCCGGCGAGCGCCCGGACGACGTCCTCGGGCCAGCCCTCGACGACCCAGTGCACGCTGAAGTCGCACGTCGGCGGCTCGTCGAGCACGCTCACGACATCCTGCGGCCGGATGCGCGCTCGCTCGGCCGGCGCGAGCGGCTCGAAGGAAGGACCGTCGGGCGAGTCCACGATCCGATAGCCGAGTGCGGCGATCGCGTCCCGCAGGGCGTCGGCGCGGGCGAAGTCCTTCGCCGCGCGCGCCTGCTGACGCTCGGCGGCGAGGGCGCGAACCTCGTCGGGGACGTCGGTCATCCTCGGTGCCTCCGGACGAAGTCGAGCACGATCTCGTCGGCGCGCTCGGCCTGCTCCGAGTGGTACACGTGCCCGGCGCCCTCGAGGATCACGAGCTCGGCTCCCGGGATGCGCGAGGCCAGCACGCGCGCGTTCTCGACGTCGATCATCTGGTCCTCGGAGCCGTGGAGCACGAGCGCCGGCACCCGGAGCTCGGGCAGTCTGTCGAACGCCTCCCAGGCTTGGACCGCCTCCCACTGCCGCCGCTGCCCCTGCGGATGCTGCGGCTGCGCGAGGCCGACACGCAGATCGTCCGCGACGTGCTCGGGGTGGGCCTCGGCGAAGGCCGGCGCGTAGAGCTGGAGCCACGGCCGGCCCTTCGGAGCCCGCCCGCGCGACGGCACGATGTGTGAGTGACCCGAGTGCGTGCACGCGAGGACGAGCGAGCGCACGCGCTCGGGATGCGTGAGGCCGAGCTCCTGCGCGACGAACCCGCCGAAGGACTGGCCGTAGACGTGCGCGCGCTCGATGCGGAGCTCGTCCATCACGGCCAGGCAGTCATCGACGAACGTGGCCATCGTGGCCGGCGCGTCCGGGGCCTCGGAGCGCCCGTTCCCGCGGTGGTCGTACGCGACGACGAAGCACTCGGCGGCAAGGTGCGGGACGTTGCGGCGCCAGCCCGGGATGTCGCCGCCCATGCCCTCGAGCAGGACGAGAGACTCTCGGCGGGGGTCGCCGTGGACCTCGTAGTTGAGACCTGCGCCGTCGGGGCGGGAGACGAAGGCCACGCCGCCCCGCGCCGGTTAGACCGGCTCCTTCGAGACCGCCCGCAGGCGCCCCGCGACGGCCTCGAGCGTCTTCAGCGCGATGGTGGGGTGCTCCATCAGCAGGCCGCGGAACACCCAGCCGGTGATGCCGACGAGCCTGACCTGCGTCAGCGCCGTGACCGTGGCCGTGCGCGGACCGCCGTCCAGGAGCGCGACCTCGCCGAAGAAGTCCCCCGGGCCGAGCTTGGCCTTGCGCTTGCCGCCGATCGTGACCTCGCACTCGCCCTCAAGGATGACGAACAGGCCGATGCCGCGCTCGCCCTCACGAGCGATCGTGGTCCCCGCCCGGTGCGTGACCTCCTTGGCCGAGCGAGCGATGAGCAAGAGCTCGCGCTTGGAGCACTCGGAGAACATCGGCACGCCGCCGATCTTCGCCACGATGTCTGACTGCGCCACTGCTGGGACCTCCTTCACGGCCGCGGGCGGCCGCCACCGGCTCGTCGGCTCTGGGCAACGCGCATCCTATCGCGGGGGGACGGCACCGCGCGAAGCGCCGGTCGCGGCGGCCGGGCAGACGGCGCCCGGCGTGAGAGGATGACCGCGTGAGCGAAGGGCGCACGTTCCTGGCGATCGTCGTGCTGTTCCTCATCGGGTTCGGCATGGTCGCGCTCGCCGACGCCCTCGACGCGTGGTGGCCCCTGTTCGTCACGCCGCTCCCCTACGCCGTGATCCCGTGGCTGATCGTGCGCCACGAGCGCGAGGTCGCCGTTCCGGCCGGCGCTCCCGAGACGCCCGCTCCGGACGCCTGAGCCCTCGCGACCCCGCTACGCGATGCCCTTCGCGTGCGTGCGCGAGACCTCGTCCACGGCCTGCTCGACGAGGTCGCAGCCGAGCGCGAACAGCTCGGGCGGCATGTTGAGCGCCGGCGTCGGGCGGATGTAGCTGAAGGCCGGCTCGTAGATCGAGACGACGCCGAGCTCGACCATCCGCTCGCCGATCTCCTGCGCGATCTGGCGGGCCGGTTCCTTCGAGTCCCGGTCCTCGACGAACTCCACACACATGTAGGCGCCGATGACGCGGACGTCGCCGACGATCTCGTACCGCTCCTTCAACGCCCCGAACCGCTCCTTCGCGATGCGCTCGAGCTCGAGCACGTTGTCCAGCACCCGGTCGCGCTCCATGACCTCGATGAGCTTCACGCCGACGGCGCAGCCCACCGGCGAGCCGGCGAACGTGCCGCCGGTGTAGATCCTCGAGGCCGGGTCCGACATCCGGTCGGCGCCGAGCGTGTAGCAGATCGGGATCAGCCCGCCCGAGGTGCCCTTCCCGAGCGACAGCAGCTCGACCTCGACCTCGGGCCAGTGCTCGATGGCGAAGAACGTGCCGGTGCGTCCAACGCCCTCCTGGACCCCGTCGTTGTAGAGGATCCAGCCGTACTTCTTGCAGAGGTCGAACAGGCGCTTCGGCCACTCGGGAGGCGGGATCTGCACGCCGTTCTCGCCCTGGACGAACTCGACCGCCACACCGGCGATGGACTCGGGTGTCGCCTTGTACTTCAGGATCATCTCGTCGATGTAGGACAGGCAGGCGATGTCGCATCCCGGGTACTCGAGCCGGAAGGGACAGCGGTAGCACGTCGGGAACGGGACGTTGATCCACCCGCTCATGAAGGGCTCGATCGCGTGCGCGTAGTGCGGCTGGTGCGGCCCCATCGCGCCGGTGCCGTAGTTGCCGCCGTGGAAGCTCCCGAGGAACGTGATGACGAACGGCCTTCCGGGGCCGGCCGCCTCGCGCATCACGCGCACGGCGTTCTCGACGACCTCGGAGCCGGTCGTGTCGTAGAGCACCCGCTTCAGCGGCTCGGGCGCGATCTCGACGAGCTTCTCGGCGAACTCCATCTGGTGCCAGGTCTTGATCGCCGACAGGCATTCGGTCCCGTACTCCCGCATCGCCTGGTGGGCCGCCTCCACGAGCTCGGGATGGTTGCCGCCGAGGGGCGCCGCCGCCCAGCCGCTCACCCAGTCGATGAACCGGTTGCGGTCGACGTCCTCGAGGAACCACCCGTCCCGGTACCGAGAGACGAACGGGACGAGGCTCTCGCCGTCGCTCAGGCCGATCCCCATGAGGATGTCCCGGCCGCGCTTGTTGAGGCGCTCGCTCTCGGGGCCGGGGATCGGGGTCTTCACGCTGGGTCGGAGCTCGGATGTCATGTCCTGCCTCCCTGTGCGCTCTGGGGGCATCGTTCGGGGGCATCCGCTGCCCGGATAGGGAGAAGGGGCCCCGCCTCGACGGGACCCCTTCGCTGTTCGTCGCGGGGACAGGATTTGAACCTGTGACCTCTGGGTTATGAGCCCAGCGAGCTACCGGACTGCTCCACCCCGCAGACCGATGCTAGCAGAGACCCGCCGCTCGGCGGTCCGACGGGCTCAGGACGACTCGGTCGCGCGGTCGATCTCGCGCTGGCGGAGCTCGACCCGGCGTATCTTGCCGCTCACGGTCTTCGGGAGCTCGTCGACGAACTCGATCTCGCGCGGGTACTTGTAGGGGGCGGTGACCCGCTTCACGAACGCCTGGATGTCTCGTGCCATCTCGTCGCTCGGCTCGTAGCCGGGCTTCAGCGCGACGAACGCCTTCACGATCTCGCCGCGGAGGCGGTCGGGCTTGCCGACGACGGCGGCCTCGGCCACCGCGCGATGCTCGACGAGGGCGGACTCGACCTCGAACGGGCCGATGCGGTACGCGCTCGACGTGATGACGTCGTCGGCGCGGCCGACGAACCACAGGTAGCCCTCGTCGTCCGTGTACGCGGTGTCGCCGGTGTCGTAGAACTCGCCGCGGATGCTGTTCGCCGTTGCGTCCTCGTCCCGCCAGTACTCCTTGAACAGGCCGACGGGTCGCTCGGGCGCGACGCGGACGCCGATGTGCCCGGTCTCGCCGAGGTCGAGCGGGACACCGTCGTCGTCCACGATCCGCACGTCGAAGCCGGGCGTGGGCTTGCCCATCGAGCCCTCGCGCAGGGGCAGGCACCGGTAGTTCGCGACGAGGTTCACGGTCTCGGTCTGTCCGTAGCCGTCGTGGACGGTGAGACCGGTCGCCTCGTGCCAGACGCGGATCACCTCGGGGTTCAGCGGCTCACCGGCCGCGACGACGTGCCGCAGACGCCCCCACTCGTACTTCGCGAGGTCCATCAGCACGACCGCGCGGAACACCGTGGGCGGCGCGCAGAACGTCGTGACGCCGTGCTCGCCGATCAGTCGCAGCGTGCGATCGAAGTCCATCCGGCCGCGGGCGTCCCACAGGAACACGGCCGCCCCCATCCGCCACTGGCCGAAGAGCTTGCCCCACGCGGCCTTCGCCCAGCCCATGTCGGTGATCGTCCAGTGCAGGTCGTCCGGGTGCAGGTCCTGCCAGAACCGCGCGGTGATCTCGTGGCCGATGCCGTACGAGGCCTGCGTGTGGAGCACCATCTTCGGGTACCCCGTCGTGCCCGAGGTGAAGTACAGGACGAGCGGGTCGTCGGCGAGCGTCGGCACCGGGTCCGGCGCGGCGTCGCTCGCGCGCTCGAGGCCCTCAGCCCAGTCGAGCCACCCGGCTCCCGCGCCGGGCCCCACGCAGATCGAGGTGCGGAGCGTCTCGCACGACCCGCGCGCTTCGTCGATCTTCGGCACGCCCTCCTCGTCCACGATCGCCGCCACGGCCTCGGCTCGCTGGACGCGGTACGCGATGTCGCGACCGGTCAGGAGCGATGTCCCCGGCATCGGCACCGCGCCGAGCTTCATGAGGCCGAGCAGCGCGACGTGCCACTCGGGGACCCGGGGGAGCATCACGAAGATGCGGTCCCCGCGCTCGATCCCCTGCGCCGCAAGGAAGTTCGCCGCGCGGTTCGAGAGGCGCGCCACGTCACCGAAGGTGAGCCGTTGAGGGTTCGCACCGGCCTGGTCCACCGCGAGGAGCGCGAGGCGATCGGGCTCGCGCGCGGCCCACGCGTCCACCACGTCGCGGGCGAAGTTGAAGCGCTCGGGGACCTCGAGGCGGAACGTCCGCCGGGTCCCCTCGTAGTCCGTCATGTTCGGCGCGAGAGCCACGCGCTCCCCCTCCGGCCGGTGAACCGACCGGCATCGTCGCGGAGCCGGGCGCCGGCGCCTCAGGCCGAAGGGCTGGGCGTCGGGGTGCCGGTGGGTGCGGCGCCCTCGAGCTGCGCGGCGAGCTCGTTCGCCTGGTTCACGGCCTCCTGCGCGGCGTCGACCTCGGTCTGGTAGGTCGCCAGGTCCCCGTTGCGGAGCGCCGTCTGGGCGGCCTCGAAGTGGGCCGCGGCCTCCGCAAGCAGGTCCTGGATCTGCTGCTCGACGCTGCCGGTCGGCGGCGGCTCGCCGTCGGGCGGTGGCTCGACGACCTGGCCCGAGAGCGAGTCCGCGAGCGCCTCCCGGAGCGTGTCGCCGATGCCGACCCGGTCGCCATTCACGACGATGACCCGCTTCAGCTCGGGGATCGCGTTGGCCTGGGTTGACCGCACGTACACCGGCTGCACGTAGAGCAGACCGGAGTCGATCGGGATAACGAGGAAGTCGCCGAAGAACACGTCCGAGCCGCCCTGCGAGAGCAGCGTGCGCTCTCCGGAGAACTGGGCGTCCTGGTTGATGCGCGAGAACACCTGCGTGGGCCCGTCGATGTTCTGACCCGTCGGGAACTGGAAGGCCTGGACGGTGCCGTACTCGGGACCCGGATCCGAGCGGGCTGCGATCCACGCGACCATGTTCTGGCGGCCCTGCGGCGTGAACGGCTGGATCAGGACGAAGCCCTCCTCGGTCTCGCCGGGCAGCCGCATCAGCAGGTAGTAGGGGCGCATCGTAACCGCCCCCCCGGACTCCCCGGCGAGCGTCGGGTCTTCAGGGATCTGCCAGAAGTCCTGCTTGCCGTAGAAGACGTCGGGGTCCGTGACGTGGTAGATCGCGTACTGCGCCGCCTGGACCTGGAACAGGCTCTCGGGGTAGCGGAAGTGCTCGAGGAGCGAGGCCGGCGCGTCGTCCATCGACGTGAACAGGGTGGGAAACGCGTTCTGCCAGACCCGGATGATCGGGTCCTCGGGGTCGGCCACGTAGTAGGTCATCGAGCCGTCGTAGGCGTCGACGACGACCTTTACCGAGTTGCGGATGTAGTTCACGTCTCCGACGAGCGGTGGGGTCCCCGACTGCTGGGAGGCGAAGTCCTCGAGCGCCAGGGGCTGCGAGTACGGATACTGGTCCGTCGTCGTGTAGGCGTCCCAGATCCACATGAGGCGCCCGTCGACGATCGCGGAGTACGGGTCGCCGTCGAACTTGAGGAACGGCGCGGCCTTCGGCACTCGCTCGTAGATGCTCCGGTAGATCATGATCCGGCTGTCGCCCTCGATGAGGCCCGAGATGAGCAGGTTCACGTCGCGGAAGCGCCACGCGAACAGCGCGCGCTGGAGGAATCCGCCGATCGGGATGCCGCCATCGCCCTCGTACTCGTTCGTGACCTGCTCCTGGTCGTCGGTCGCCGTGCCCTGGTAGTCGAGCTCCTCCGCGCCGGTTCGAACGACCACGAACTGCACATCGGACTGCTCGCCGTAGTAGATGCGCTGGCCGTTGCCCTCGAGCGCCGGCTCGCCCACGGGCGGGATGTCCTGCAGGATGAACTGGGGCGCCCCCTCGGGGGTCGCCGAGTTCACGGCCGAGGCGACCGCGCCGAACCCGTGCGTGTAGACGAGGTGACGGTTCTGCCAGGTGCCGCCCCCCGGGATCTGGTTCTGGCTCACCTCGCGGGCGGAGACCATCACGAGCCGCCTGGTGCCTGCGACCGAGTACCGATCCACGTCGACGTCGTTGAACGCGTAGTACTGCCGGATCCGCTGGAGGCCCTCGTAGTTCTCGCGCAGGATCTCTGGGCGCCACAGCCGGATGTTGGAGATGGTCGCTTCGTTCTCGCTCAAGGCGGTCGCGGGCACCGAGGCCGTCACGGTCCGCTGCTGGGTCTCGATCTGGTCCAGGCCGAAGGCGGCCTGGGTCGCCTCGATGTTGCGCTCGATGTACGGGCGCTCCCGCTGGAGCTCCTGCGGTGCCACCCGGAACCGTTGCACGAACGCCGGGTAGGCCGCACCGGCCACGATCGACACGAGCGCGAGCAGCCCGACCGCGATCACCGGGAGCGCCCATCCGCGCAGCCGGATGTTGACGAAGAAGAGCACGGCGCACGCCACCGCGATGAAGATGAGGATCCGCAGCGCCGGTAGCTGTGCCTTGATGTCCGTGAACGAGGCCCCGGCGACGACCCCGCGGGGCGAAGTCATCAGGTCGAACGTCCCGAGGTAGTAGCCCCACGCCTTCACGAGCAGGATGAGGCCGAGGAGCACGGAAAGGTGGGCCTTCACCTGCGGCGTCACCTTCTCGCCGAGCGCCTGGGCCTGTGGCCGGATCCCACCCCACAGGTAGTGCGCGAGCCCGGTGATGAAGGTGATGCCGACGAGCGCGGAGAACAACCATCCTTGCACGAACTTCAGCCACGGCAGGCTGAACACGTAGAACGCCGCATCGCGCCCGAACTCGGGGTCGGCGACGCCGAACGACACACCGGACGAGTTGCGCCACAGTAGGAACGTCCGCCACTGCGCCGTGACACCGATGCCGACGAAGAACGCCACGAGGAGGGCGAAGGCCGGGATGAGCCATCGCAGGTAGGGCTCGGCAGCCATGCGGTAGCGGTCGAGGATCTCCTGCTCGAGCGTCATCGGCCGGAAGCGTGGCGTGAACCTGCGGACGATCAGCAGGTTCGCGTACAGGACGGCGAAGAAGACGAGCCCGAAGACGAGCGCGAGGACGACCCTCGTGCGCAAGATCCCCCAGAAGACGTCGCTGAACCCGACCTCGCGGAAGAACAGGACGTCCACGAAGAACCCTGAGAGCGCCGTGAACACGAGGAAGACACCGACGAGCGATCCGACGACGACGATCGGCCACCGACGACGGGTTCCGATCGTAGGGATCCGCGCGACCACTCCGAGTCTCCTCTCAGGGCAACGGCGGCCAGCGTATCACCGGCCCTCCGGTTGGACGGGCGGGCTTCAGCGCTCTCCGTCGAGGTACGCGAGCGCATCGTCGAACGTCGCGATGACGACGAGCTCCAAACCGTGGTCCCCGGCAACCCGAGCCTCCCCGAGGTTGTCCTTCGGGACGAGGAACACGTCGGCTCCTGCGTCGGCCGCCGCCGCCAGCTTCTCGCCGATCCCGCCGATCGGGAACACGGCACCGTCCGTGCCGATGACTCCGGTGCCGGCCACCGTCCTTCCGCCGGTGAGGTCCCCGGGTGTGAGCAGGTCATAGAGCCCGAGCGCCCACATCAGGCCCGCCGACGGGCCGCCGATCGCGCCGCTCGAGATCCGGACGTCGAACGGGAAGCTGTTGATGAGCGACACGCCGACGAGCGGGTCCTCTGCTCCTCCGCAGGGCTCGCGCACCAGACGAACGGTCTCCGGCTCCCCGTCCACGGTCACGTTGAACGTCAGCGTGGAACCGGATCCGGCCGAGCCGATCGCCCGCGAGGCAGCACGCACGGTGTCGACGGGCACGCCGTCGATCCGCTGGATCAGGTCGCCGGGATACAGCTCGCCGTCGGCCGCGCAGCCGTCGACCACACCCTCGACGAGCACACCCTCGCCGTGGTCTTTCGGGTAGTCCGTGAGCTCGCGCAGGGCGACGTACGTGGCGTCGAGCTTGCTCTGGTCCATCTGGCTGATCGAGCGCACGCGCTCGACCTCGACCGGCTCCCCCGAGGGGTAC
>Ga0214473_10002631_pt1 | contig 22012 bp, 17 predicted proteins | sample RVTome_7_FD_203509 | JGI IMG/M metagenome (GOLD analysis project Ga0214473, IMG submission 203509) | Soil microbial communities from uranium-contaminated site in the Upper Colorado River Basin, Wyoming, United States - RVT98D197 | ecosystem: Environmental > Terrestrial > Soil > Contaminated >... | reverse complement strand
CCGCGATCTTCACCTGGTATTGGTCCGCCAGTTCGATCAGGTCCTTGATCTCACACTTCCCGCATCCTTCGCAGTTCTTGATATTTCCGGTGATCTTGATCTGGCAGTCGAAATCCTGGATGCAATGTGGAAGCAGGAGAAGGAGTCGACCGGGCTTTATCCGGTGATGGTTCGATCGGACGAGATGGTTGTTGAGTTCAATGAAGGACTGCTTAACCTTCTCCTTCGACACCCCTACGACTTTTCCCATCAGGATCATGAAGGGAAAAAGGACCTTTGCCACGATTCCCCTCAGTCTCTGGGAGAAGAGGATGTCTTTGCCTCGGAGGACGGTGAAGATAAGGAGAAGCCCACCGGAGAACATAAAGAAAACGAAGATGGCAAGGATGAGGCTGTAGAGGAAGGGTAAAGAAGAATGGATATTCTTCAGCCCCACCAACGGAACATACCAGAGGAGAAAGGTGAAAAAAGAGAGAATCAGACAGGTCAGGACCAGCAGTCCGATGAAGATTCTTTTTTTAGGCGTAGGTTCCAAAGTGTTTCTCCGAAACAGTTCGGAGTTATTAGTTCGGAGTTCGGAGCAATTCAAAATAAATCTCCGAACTCCTGCCTGCGCGTAGCCGCCTCGGCGAAGGCAGGCTGAACTCTGAACTACGAACTCAATTAATGAAAGACAGTGCCAGCCGTGAGGCGATGTCCGGAGAGGAAATCCCGGACACTCATCCTTCTCTTTCCCTCCGGTTGAACTTCTCTGATCAGGATGGAACCATCGCCGGTTTCGACCTCAATAAAATCCGACCCCACCCAGATGACCGAGCCTGCCTCGGCACTTGATATTCCTTTTCGAACTTCTACTCTATAGATCTTAAGCAGACCATTCTCCCATCCGGTAAAAGCCCCTGGCCAAGGATTGAATGCCCGGACCTTGAGATCGATCTCTTCTGCCGGTCTTTTCCAATCGATCCGGCTATCCTCCTTCTTCAGGGGAGGAGCATAGGTCGCCTTGGAATGGTCCTGTGACAGAGGGGAGAGAGTGCCTGCCTTCATCTTTTCCATTGTCTCCATCAGCAATCGACCACCCAGAGTAGATAACTTTCCCTGAAGGGTCTCTCCGGTATCCTCCTTCTCTATCGGGATCTCGGCCTGCATCAGGATATCTCCGGTATCCATGCCCTCATCCATCAGCATCGTGGTGATACCGGTCTTCTTCTCTCCTCTGAGCATTGCCCAGGCGATGGGAGCCGCCCCTCGATATCCGGGCAGAAGCGAGGCATGGATATTGACCGCACCGAATTTGGGAATCTCCAGAAGGGGCTTGGGCAAGATCTGACCGAATGCAACCACAACAAAGAGGTCAGGCCCAAGGCCTTTGATCGCTTCCAGAAAGGGGCCTTCCTTCACTTTTTCCGGTTGATGCGGAGTGATCCCGTATTTGAGCGAAAGTTCTTTAACCGGAGAAGGACTTTTCTTTCTCCCCCTTCCCCTCTCCCGATCCGGCTGTGTAACCACTCCTACAACTTCATCCTGCCCTTCAAAGAGGTTTTGAAGAACAGGAAGGGCAAAGGCTGGAGTTCCAAAGAATACAATGCGCCAGGAAGATGCCATCACCCGTCTTCTTTCTTTCGTCTCTCCTTCTTCAACTTGTTCCGGTAGATCTCCCTCTTGAGCCGGCTGATTCGATCAAGGATGAGCACTCCGTTGACGTGATCGATCTCATGCTGAATGGCAATGGCCAGTATCCCCTCTGCTGAGATCTCGATCTCCTTTCCCACCGGAGAAAACCCTCTGACCAGAACCTTTTCCTTTCTTTTCAATTTTTCCAAACAATCGGGAACGCTCAGACATCCCTCTTCATGTTCGATCTCACCCTCTTCGGAGATGACTTCGGGATTGACCATCGCGAAGAACTCCTTTTCAGGATCGATGGGGCTGACATCGACGACGATGACCCTCCGGGAAACGCCAACCTGGCACGCGGCCAGTCCGATCCCATTCGCCTGATACATCGTCTCTGTCATATCCCGAATCAACTTTTTTACCTCCCCATCGATCCGGTCCACTTTCTCACATCGTTTCTTCAAAAGGGGATGGGGATATTTCAGGATCTCCAGAACAGCCACCTTCTCTACTTCCTCCGCTCTCTTTTTAAATAAAATAACATAAAAAGGGAGGCAATAGCTAAAAAGATTCCTATTCCCTGAGAAGTGGAGAGAATTCCTCCGAAGAGAAACCCTCTCGGGTCATCTCTCAGAAATTCAATCAAGAAACGGATGGCTGAGTAGAGAAGAAGAAAGAGCCAGAAGATCTGACCTTCGAAGGCCTTTCTTTTCCTCTTCCAGTTGAGAAAAAAGAAGATGGCAAGACTGCCGAGCGCCTCATAGAGCTGTGTGGGATGGAGGCTGAAATTGAGACGGGCCAATGAGTTCGGATCAATGAAGGTAATCCCCCAGGGAAGAGAGGTCTCCTTTCCGTAACAGCAACCGGCAAAGAAGCAGCCTATCCTGCCGAAGAAGAGCCCCAGGGCAATGGAGGGCGAGAAGAGATCAGCGAACTTCCATACCGGAAGCCGGTTCCACCTCAAATATCCAAATGAGACGGCAACGGCAAGGATAAGCCCTCCGTAAAAGACCAGCCCTCCCTCCCAGATCCTGAAGATCTGAAGGGGATAGTCGCGATAGTGCTCAAAGTTGATCAGGACAAAGAGGGATCTCGATCCTATGATGGCGAAAAATACGACGCAGAAAAGGAGGTCGACCATTCTCTCAAAGAGGATCCCCTCTTCACGGCCTCTCCTGAAGGCGATGAAAAAGCCCAGAATAAAACCGATGGCAACAAAGAACCCGTAAGCATAAATGTTCAAACTGCCCAGGCGAAAAAGGATGGGATGCATAAGTTTAAAGTTCGGAGTTAAGAGTTCGGAGTTCGGAGTAAGGATTATACTTTTTAATATTCATGAGTTATCAGAACGATTCATGGAGAGGTCTTCAATCTTTTTTTGTCGTGGAACAACAGCTCAATGGCCATCAGGCCGATGCCGATGGTGATGGCGGAATCCGCAATATTGAAAGCAGGCCAGTGGTATGAAAAAAGGTGAAAATCGAGAAAATCAACCACCTCTCCGTATCGAATACGGTCGATGAGATTTCCAATTGCTCCGCTCAGGATGAGGGAAAGGGACAGAGAGGGGATTCGCTCGTGTTCCTTCAGCTTACGGAAGAGGTATAGAATGATTCCGACCGCCATTAGAGAAACTGCGATGAAGAAGAGAGAGGCAATCCCTTCTTTTTTGCCTGCAAGGATCCCGAAGGCTCCTCCGGTGTTCCTCAAATGGGTGAGGTTAAAGAATCCATCGATCACTTTGATTGTCTGATAAAGACGAATTCTTCGCTGAGCTTCATACTTGGTATACTGATCCAGCAGAAGGATAAAGACAAAGCAAATCAACAGCACCCAATATTTTCGTTTCATGATAAATTTTTTGAATGATGAAAATCCATAATCCCCCTCATCCCCCTTTAGAAAAGGGGGGTATGCCTGCCTGCCGGTAGGCAGGGGGGGATTTGACCAGCATTTTCTAAATCCGCATTCCGCATTCCGAAATCCGCATTGGTGTTACCCCTTAAGCGCCTCCACACATCTCCCGCAAGCGGTCGGATGTTCCGGATCTTTTCCAACGCTGACATCATAGTTCCAGCATCGTTCGCACTTCTCCCCATCCGCGCGAAGGACCTCGGCCCTCACTCCCTTCTCCTCTCGGCCCTCAACAGGGCGAAGGGTGACGGAGGAAACGATAAAGATCGACTTCAATTCCGTCTCATGGGCCTTGAGGAATTGATACTCCTTCTCGGGAAGATGGAGATGGACCTGGGCATCGAGAGAGAGCCCGATCTTTTTCTCTTTGCGGGCCTCTTCCAGAGCCTTTGTTACGACCGCACGGATCTCCCAGATCCGCTCCCATCGCTCGTTCAGCCCTTCATCTAAATATTCATTTTTGATTTCTGGAAATTGGGTGAGATGGACACTCTCCGCCTTCCCTTCTCTTCCTAAAAGATACTGCCACACTTCTTCTGCGGTAAAGGCGAGGATGGGAGCCATCAGTCCGGTCAGTGCACTCAATATCTCATAAAGGGCGGTTTGGCCCGATCGGCGGCCACGGGAATGGCTTGAAAACGTGTAGAGACGATCCTTCAGAATATCAAAATAGGTCGAGCTCATCTCAACTGCACAGAAGTTCTGCACGCTATGGTAGACGATATGAAACTCAAATCGCTCATAGGCCTCCTTTACTCTTGAGATCAGTTTCTGGAGCCGGTGGAGAGCCCATCGGTCAATCTCATAGAGTCCCTGATAGGGGATCCGGTCTTTTTCAGGATCAAAATCGTAAAGATTTCCGAGGAGGAACCGGTAGGTATTCCGGATACGGAAGTAGGAATCGGCCAACCGTTTCAGAATCTCATCGGAAATCTTGATATCATCCTTATAATCCTCTGCTGAAACCCAGAGCCTCAGGACATCAGCTCCCAACTTATTGATCACCTCTTCAGGAGCGATCACATTTCCTGCGGACTTGGACATTTTCTTGCCCTCTCCGTCCACGACAAACCCATGGGTAAGGACCGAACAATAGGGGGCATGGCCTCTTGTCCCCACAGAGGTAAGAAGTGAGCTATGAAACCATCCCCGGTGCTGATCGCTTCCTTCGAGGTAGAGGCTTGCCGGAAACTGGAGCTCATTCCGGTTTTCAAGAACAGCGGCATACGAAACCCCTGAATCGAACCAGACATCTAAGATATCCATCTCCTTGGTAAACTGGCTCCCTCCGCATCCGGAGCATCGGGTTCCTTCCGGCAAAAGATGGGCCGCCTCCTCTTCAAACCAGACATCCGCTCCCCGCTCCTCAAAAAGTTTTGCCACATGCTCAATCGTCTCTTGAGTGGCCAGCGTCTGTTTGCAGGAGGAGCAGTAAAAGACTGTGATGGGAATTCCCCAGGCTCTCTGCCTGGAGACGCACCAGTCCGGACGATTCTCGATCATCCCGTAGATCCGGTCCCTGCCCCAGGGAGGAATCCAGGTCACCTCATTGATCGATTTAAGGGCATTTCTCCTCAATCCTGTCTTCTCCATCGAGATGAACCACTGCTCCGTCGCCCGGAAGATGATGGGGTCGTTCGTCCGCCAGCAATGGGGATAGGAATGAACCATCACCTCCTCTTTCAGGAGTGCTCCTGCTTCCGCCAGTTTCTTATTTACGGCGGAGTTGGCATCGAAAACGAACTGTCCCGCAAAGAAAGGAACATCATTTGTGAATCGTCCATCGTCATCCACGGGGCTGTAGATCTCAAGCCCGTATTGGACTCCGGTCTCATAGTCCTCCTGTCCATGGCCAGGCGCTGTGTGAACACATCCCGTGCCGACATCGAGAGTGACATAGGACGCGAGGATGATGACTGAATCCCGTTCATAAAGCGGGTGTCTGGTTTTGAACCCTTCCAATCTTTTGCCTGAAAACTTTTCCAATACCCGGTAATTCCCAATTCCAAACTTCTCCATCACTGTTCCGAGAAGGCCTTCGGCCAGGATATAAACCTCTTTCCCGATATCGACAGCCACATAAGTAAAGTCAGGATGCAGGGCAATGGCCAGATTGGCGGGAATCGTCCATGGCGTGGTCGTCCAGATGATGACATAGACGGGCTTCCCTTTCAGGCCTGGGAATTCATTTTCGATCTCTGAGATCATCCTGAACTTCACATAGATCGAAGGAGAGCGGTGATCTTCATACTTCACCTCGGCCTCGGCAAGGGCTGTCTTACAGGTAGGACACCAGTGGACAGGTTTCTTTCCCTTATAGACCGAACCATTCAGGAGAAACTTGCCGAATTCCCTGACAATTGTGGCCTGATAACCGAAATTCATTGTCAGATAGGGGTTCTCCCATTCTCCGAAAATGCCGAGCCTCTTGAACTCCTCCCTCTGGATATTTACAAATTTGCTCGCATAATCCCTGCATCGCTTCCGGATATCCACGGTGGAGAGCTCCACTTTCTTCTTTCCGAGACTCTTCTCAACTTCATGCTCAACAGGCAGTCCATGACAGTCCCAGCCCGGCACATAATGGCTGTTAAAGCCGGCCATAAACTTCGACTTCACAATGATATCCTTCAGGATCTTATTCAATGCTGTTCCAATGTGAATATTCCCGTTCGCATAGGGCGGGCCATCGTGAAGGATATATTTTGTCCTCTCCTTTGCCTGCCGGATCAATTTCCCGTAAATTCCTCTGGTCTCCCATATCTTCAAAAATTCAGGCTCTCTCCTGGCCAGATTGGCCCTCATGGGAAAGTCAGTCTTCGGAAGATTGAGCGTGTTGCGGTAATCCATTTTGATTCCCCTCATTAAAAGTCTTTCATTAGGCAATCTTTCATAACTGAGCGTCGCCCTCAAACCATGAAAATTGTTTTTAGGTTAAGGCTATGGTTAGGAAGCCAGTTTGGGCAAGGTAAAGGGGTAAAGTGAAATCTTTAAGACCAATGACCTAGCCCCTTTACAAAACTGGCATCTTAGCCTTAGCCCTCAAACCAAGGACTTTTATTTTCTGAGCAACCCGTCTATTTAAAATTGTTTGCAAAATCCTTAATTTAGGATTATTTAATTAACACAAAAAATGAGGCTAAGCAAGGGAATAGAGGGCTTGAAGGAGGGTAAACCCCGTTAGAAATTCCAGCGGGGCATTAAACCCAGCCCTCCGGGGTGGAGCCCCCTACGGGTCGGAACCCGGAATTAATCTGAAATGTAACCCAGCTGCAGAGCAGCGGGGCATTATTTCTAACGGGGTAAAAAAGTTGACTCGTAAAAAAACGACTAAGCGAATCAAATCAGTCAACCCCGTTAGAAATTCCAGCGGGGCATTAAACCCCGCTGCAGAGCAGCGGAGCATTATTTCTAACGGGGTCAACCAACTTCATCATGGAAAAACCCGTTCCCTTCTTAACGGGATACCCGAAAATCTCCCTTCGCTCTCCCGTGCTGAACGGATCACGCGTAGGGTTTCAAGTGTGGGGTTCGATTGGCCGGATCTGACAGGGGTCTTGACCAAGATGGATGAGGAGATGAAAGAGCTCGGGGAAGCCCTTTCTTCCGGGGACCGGAGGAAAATTCGCGAAGAGATCGGCGATCTCTTATTCGTCCTGGTCAACCTGGCCCGGTTTCTCAGAATCGATCCCGAAGACGCATTGAGAAGAACAATAGAAAAATTTATTTCCCGGTTCCATTATATCGAGACATCACTTCTGAGGAAAGGGAAAAAACTCCCCCAGTCAGGCTTGATCGAGATGGATGATTTGTGGGAAGAAGCGAAGAGGAAGGAAAAAAATCAAATTAAATCAAGTATTCGGAGACATTGATGCTATACTCATTGGGGTCAAGAGTCTTCACAATGCTCCACTTATATTGACCGGTGGTTTCATCCTTCTCCGAGAGATCCACTACCTTTCCTTTCCGGTATTGTCCATCCTTGTAAAAGAGAAGGTTTACCTTCGGCCGATCGATGAGGTCAGACTCTTCCTGGGTCTGAACGACGATGCCCATCTCATTGGTATTGAGGTGGACAAGGGTGCCCAGAGGGAAGATGCCGATCATATTGATAAAGACCTTGACCAGGATGGGGTCGAAATCCTTTCCGCTCCGTTCCATCATCAACCCCAGGATCTTCTCCGACACATAGGGAAACCGGTTGTAAACCCTCGGCCTTCCCAGGGCATCATAAAAATCAGAGAGAGTGATGATCCTTCCGAAAAGAGTCACCTTTCTCTTTCGTGTCAGTTTGGGATATCCGCTCAGGTCATACCTGAGATGATGTTCAAAGGCGCCACTGATCATTCGGGTGGAGAGCTCTCCCCACTCCTTGATCCTCATCACCATCTCTGTCCCGACGACCGGATGAGTCCGTATGACCTCCCATTCCTCTGCGTTCAATTTTCCAGCCTTATTCAGAATCTCCATGGGAACTCTTGTCTTCCCGATATCGTGAAACAACCCTGCCATGCCAAGATGGGAGAGGTGCTTTTTGGGGATGCCGACCCTCTGCCCGATGGCGATGGCATAGATCGCCACATTGACCGAATGGTTAAAGGTATACTCATCATAATTTTTAATGTTGGCCAATCCCAGCAAAGCCGAATCGTCCTGCATGATCGTGTTGACTGCATTCTGCATGAGACGCTTCGCCTTACGGATATTGACGACCTTCTGATTCTTAATGCCGTCCATCACCTCTTTGACCATATTGATCGACTTAAAGTAGACCTCCTTGGAGCGCCGTTTTTGGTCCTCGGAATCGACATAGATCTCCTCGTCCTTGAAAAACTCCAGTTTCCCCACATGGATATGGCCGATATCCTTGTATTCAAGCTGTTTCTTCACATAGAGGTAGTTGCTCTCGTTATTCTCCTCCAGTCCTGAAAGAAGAAAGATGAGGTCTTTGAGATTCTCCTTGCTCACCTCCTCCTCAAACTCGACCTCTCCGATCCACCGCTTCTTCATCTCATTCAAAAAACCCTTGAAGATGGGATAATTATCCGCCCTCACCTGAATCTTCACATTATTGAAGAAGCAGTTGTCCCGGACGATCTTTAAAAAGAGGTGTTCCTCCGATTTGACCACGGGGTTGATGGCCTGGAGACACTCCAGGGCATACTGGTCCATGACGACATTGTTCCGGTCATAGATCGCAGTGCCTTTGAGCATACGATAGAACCGGATGACAAATGCCGTCCCCATCTTGGTGGAAAGGTCATCCTGTGCGGTCAGTGGTTTTTCCGGCATCAGACGGATGGCTCCTTGGCGGAAATTGTTCTCAACGCTTGCTGACAGGCGTTTCGGATTGATTCCTCTTTTGAATTTCTCCCCTTCTCGAGAATGGCCCTTGCCTCCGGCGTCCCGATCATGGCGAGCGCATTGGCCACCCCGGGCCGGGTCTCATCCTTTTTGCCCATTCCGAAGAGACTCTTGCGCTCTAACATCTGCTGAAGCACGGAAAGGGCCTCATCGGAGCCCACCATTCCGATCGCATCGAGAAAGGCTTTCATCTCAGATGGTTCCTTCTTCTGAAAATCCTTCGACTGGACCACTTCGAGAAGAGCGGCCAGACCGATATTCTTCCCTATTCTTCCGAGATTGATGGCGGACATTGCCCGGATACGTCCATCTTTGTCAATGAGGGCTTTGATGAGTAATGAGATGGCCTTCGGACCCCCAATCAATCCCAGAGCCTGAATAGCCTCCCGCCTCACCCGGAGTTCATCATGATTAAAGGCCTTCTGGATATGGGGAAGGGCCTTCTCTTTTCCGATCCGGCCAAGGATATAGGTGATATTTCGGACGAGATACCATCGCCGGTCGTCGATGAAGGGAGTAAAGAGTTCGACGGCGTTCTTCCCGATTTCAGAGAGGGCGTCACAGATCACCCTCCGGGTTTTCGAATTCTTCAGCTCTCCCAGCAATTTGATGAGGGGCTTGATCGAGCTCTGCTGAAGAAGGATGAGGTACTCGTTTACATCCCCCAATTGGATCCCCGCTTCTTTTTCGAGAATCTTACCGATCCTTTCGATCCTCACCTCATCACCGCCACTCTCAATTAACTTATGAATGGCTTCGGCCTGCCAGTCCTTGAGTTCATAGGTCTTGATAATGATATAGAGACGTTTTAACAGATCGCTTGCCCTTTGAAACTCGCCGAGAGTGAGAAGACCATCCAGGATCTTCAGGAGGAGATTGACGGCATCCTGATAGGGTTCTTGCTCTTTCTCCAGCCCCAGAACCTCGAAGAGGATGTCAGCCGCATTGAAGACAAAGGTGGGATCGATCTCATTCTCCACCTCGCTTCTCAATCGGTCCACTTCCTCGGAGGTGAGGAAATAGACATTTCTGTCCCTGATCGCCTCCCCACCGACGGTCTGGGAAAGGATTTTTTCCAGGTCGGGTTCTTCCTCCTCAAGGAGGTCCACCTGGACGTTATAGGCGATGGGCTTGAAGATCAGCTTACTTCTGAATTGATCCACATTTTCGGGGATGAGAATGGGGGTGTCTTCGAGGAATTCGTCCGTGGCAAGGTAGCTGATGTGCACGAAATCCCTCTCCCATAGCAGGGTAACGAGGTCGTCTTCCATTTCGTTGATATTCTCGCTTCCCCGGATGACATCCATCAACCCCTGAACCTCCCACTCCTCCAATCCTTTCACAAACCGGAGTTCCCTTAATCCATCTTTATAAAGGAGAAAGGCAAGGCTTGACTTCGGATCTCGATTTTCGTAAAGGACTCTGTCTTTAAATGAGAGTGCGAATTCGCCAACCTGAAGAATAAAGGAAGGGTATTTATTTAAAAAATACTGGAATTTTTTTAACAGTTGATCTCTGAAACCTTTGATGGTAGGGTTATCGGGCGGATAAAACCGGATGGCCTTAAAAGTCTTTAGGAAGAAACTGGTCAAATCCCTGGCCAGGAGGAGTTCTTCGTCCGTCTCCATCCCTTCGACCATAACCATCTCTTCGGCCAGATCAAGCGATTTCTTCTCAAGATGAAGTTCTTCAGGCACGTTTTTCCCCAATCTTAACTTTTTGATTACACTTCTATTTATTGTTTTTACCATCAATTGTCAATACTTTTTTTTGAGAGCTCTGAAAAACGACCCTACGCTCTCTATTCGCCTCTTGATCCATCCCAGAAGAAGTGATATTGAACAGTGTATGACTTCTTTTCCATCCGATTCGAAGAAGGGAACCCTCTATATTGTCTCCACTCCCATAGGGAATCTCGAAGATATTACCCTGAGGGCGCTCCGGATATTAAAGGAAGTGGACCTGATTGCAGCGGAGGATACACGGCACACAGGGCTTCTTCTTAGACATTTCTCCATCCGAACCCCGCTTACCAGTTACTTTGAAGGAAATGAAATGAAGAAGAGGGAATTCATCCTCTCCAAATTGAGACAGGGCGATTGGATCGCTCTTGTCTCCGATGCGGGAACGCCCGGAATCTCCGATCCGGGTTACCGCCTCATCCGGCTGGCTATTGAAAATGAGATCCCGGTCATCCCCATCCCGGGTCCTTCTGCAGTCATTACGGCCCTCAGTGTCTCCGGCCTTCCCACCGATGCCTTTCTTTTCAAAGGCTTTCTTCCCAATAAATCGAAGAAAAGAAGGGATTTGCTAAGTCAGCTCGAAGAGGCGAGAGAGACGCTCATCTTCTATGAATCCCCCCACCGGATTTACGAAACGTTAAGGGATATCCTTGAAATTCTCGGAGATCGGGAGATCGTTTTTACCCGGGAACTGACCAAGATCTATGAAGAGGTCTTAAGGGGAAAGGTGAGCGAAATTCAAAACGCACTCGGAGAGAAGAAAATAAAAGGGGAGATCACCCTGGTCATCTCCGGAAAAACCCGTAAGAGGACGGATCGGGAGATGGGGTGATAGGGAGATAGAAAGGCAATAAATCATTGAAAAAATAGGAAGGGCAGAAAGGACTTTTTTGTTTTATATAGATTCTGACACGTAAAATTCTGAGAATTTATCTTCAACATCTTGAAACCCATTGTTGTCATGCTGAACTTGGTTCAGCATCTCGATTTGTCCAGTGGGTGAGATCCTGGCACGAAGTGATGAACGAATGTGAATCAACAAGTTTAGTATGACAGGTCTTGGAAATTTCAAATATTTTTGACTAGGACTATGGAAGAGACTCTTCAACGAGAGATTGTCCTGCGAACGTTTGGTTTGAGCAAGAGGTTCGGGAAGCGCTGGGCTGCCAGGAATTTAAATCTTGAAGTGCACCGCGGGGATATCTTCTGCTTTCTCGGGCCGAACGGAGCAGGGAAGAGCACCGCCATACGGATGATCCTCACCCTCCTCCGTCCGACTTCCGGCTCGATTGAAATCTTTGGGAAGGATCTCCATCAGAACCGCCAGGACGTTCTCTCCCGTGTTTGTGGCATTGTTGAAAAACCTGATTTCTATCTTTACCTTTCCGCTTATAAGAATCTCCAGATCCTCGGCTCGATGAACCGGAGCGTCCGAAGCGATGAGATTATGGAAACACTCGATGTCGTAGGATTAAAATCGCGTGCCTTTGAAAAGGTCAGGACGTTTTCGCACGGAATGAAGCAGAGACTCGGAATCGCGCAGGCCCTTCTGACCAAACCGGAATTGATCATCCTCGACGAGCCAACCACAGGGCTCGATCCCCAGGGGATGAAAGAGATCAGGGGGTTGATTAAGAGACTTTCGCACGAGAGATCCATGACCATTTTTCTCTCTTCCCATCTTCTTTCCGAGGTTGAACTGGTGGCCACAAGAATGGCCGTGATCAATAAGGGCGAACTCCTTGCCCAGGGGACGGTCTCCGAGCTCCTGGGCAAGGAGACCACGGATTACACCCTCCAGGCCTCCCCTTTTCATCCCGCCTTGGAGTTGATGGGAAGTCTCCCCTGGGTGAAGGTCCTCTCGGTCGGAAATGGCACGATGGAGGTCCGGGTGGAGCCCGGCCAGGCCCCTGAGCTGAACAAGTATCTCGTGACCCATGGGATCTCGGTTTCATCGTTCTCTCCCCATCGTTCCCTTGAGGACTTTTTCCTGAAGATCACCGGAGGGAAATCGGAGATATGAAACTCGTCTGGTTTGAAACGGTCAAGACGTTCAGCCGATGGCGGACCTATATCGGTTTCAGCGTCATTGCCCTGATTGTGATCATCACAGAGGTCGTAATGAGATTGAGCGCCGATGAGATCCTGTATCGCATGTTGCGGTCCCTCGAGAAAGATTTCCTCATCTCCGGGAATGTCTTAAACGGCTGGTTTGTCACCGCCTTTATCATGAACAGCCTCCACATTCACATCCCTTTCCTCATCACCCTCGTCGCAGGAGACATGGTTTCAAGCGAGGCGACTTCGGGCACCGTGAGACTCCTTTTGATCCGCCCTCCTTCCCGCAGCAGGATCATTTCAGCCAAATATATCACGACGCTTTTCTACACGGCCGGGTTGGTCCTCTTTCTTGGGCTTTTATGCATTCTCCTCGGGCTGACCCTTTTTGGGAGCGGCGACCTGATCATTCACCATTATGGCCGGTTCGGCGTCACCTACCTCTCAGAAGGCGAAATCCCTCTTCGGATGTTTTTTGCCTTCATGGCAGCCATCTGGTCCATGATGGTGGTTGCTTCCATTGCCTTTCTTCTTTCAACCCTGGTCGAAAACTCTGTCGGCCCGATCATCGGTACGATGGCTGTTGTAGTGGTCTTTCTCGTAATGGGAAATTTTCCGCTCGATTTCTTCAGATCCTTGAAACCTTATCTCTTTACCAGCTACATGACCTTTTGGCAGCGATTCCTCGACGATCCAATCCCCTGGCAGGAGATTGGAAGTTCAGCAGCAGTCCTTGGCCTTCATGCGATCGTTCTGTTCCTCATCGCTCTTGGAGTTTATACCAGAAAGGATATTAAAAGTTGAAGAAACATATTTGGGTCTTTTTGATTCCCTTGTTACTTTCATCGGGGTTGGTTTCCGGCCAGGAGGATGGGACCCGGTATCTCGATGGATTGGAAAGAAAATATTCCGGCCTGAAGGATTATAGGGTTGATGTCAAGGTTCATGTTGATATGGAAGGGTTCAAGGCCCCTGACATGCAGGGGAAACTCTATTTAAAAACCCCTGACAAAATGAAGGTAGAATCCAAAAAGGTCTTCCTTCTCCCCAAGGAGGGTGGACACTTCAATCCCTTTATGTTTAAGAAGGAGGCCTTTGATACTCGTTTGCTGGAACACATCACTTACGACAACCAAAAGGCTGTGAAACTGAAGCTCCTCCCAAAGGACCTGAAGAAAATGAAGCAAGGATTCGTCCTGATCCTGGACATAGAAAGCTATCAGATCCGGGAGTTTCATACCTCATCAGAAGAAAGAGAAGTGAGAGGGGTGATTGAGTATGGGAGGTTTAAGGGGTTCGACCTCCCGACCCGTATCGAACTCCATCTCGACCTTCAATTCAAAGAATCCTTTGCCTTTGAGATGAGGGAATTTGGTCAGTCTTTGCCAAGAGAAAGGCGGGTAACCGGCAAAATCGAGATCTCTTACTCCAATTATAAGGTCAACTCAGGATTGAGTGACGAAATGTTTGAGAGTCCCAGAGAGGGAAAGTGAGCGAGATCAAGAATCAGATTGCCGGAAAAAAACTGAAAGGGGAGATCACACTGGTCATCTCCGGAAAAACCCGTAAAAGATTAATTGAGGGGGATACGGAGACAGTGTGACTTTTTGTACTCTCTATCCCTTTACGAACCACCCTCCACTTTTTCGGTCCCCTCCCTATTCTGGCCAAGATAGTCAATAGTGAAATGAAATTGAGGAAAACGCCGGGGAAGCCGCATGAGATTAAATACCATGATCCCTATAGATAAACGATCTATCCATGAGGAGAGTGGCCAACCGAAATGGACATTCACCTGTCGGTGCGGCATTTCATATTCCATCAAACTTAAAAGGCTAACAAAATGGTGATAAAGGCCGTGTTTGCGTAAAGGGAAGCGGAAGTCATTGGGAGACAGTTTGGGAGGAATGCCCCGTCGGGGAGAAAAGAAGGTGATATAAACTTCATTGTCTTTGAAACCTTCCACACACAACACCTCTTCGCGGGGTCTACGGAAATAGATATGCACTTCGGGATTTGAGGATTGAGCCAGATAGAGTATCATGGACATCTCATTGTCGGTCTTTTCGACCTCCTTGATCTCCGGCGCCCTTTTTCGGGAGACTAAAAGTCCAGCTAACAAGACAATCGCAGTCACCGTGGCCCACATCATCGTTCCATGGGGTTTCATGGTAGCGAGGAAAACGAAACAGCTCATAAAAATTATCCAGATCAGCAAGGTGATGGTCCGGCTTGTGTTGAACCTGGCCACCTCCTTTGTTCCCATGAAATAACGATAAATTAGGAGAGAGAACATATTGATGCAGAAACTGGCGATCAGACCCAAGGCGTACATATCGGCGAGGATCATCTGGCTTCCCTGGGTGATAAAGATGATGATGGAAAAAAACGTAGCGTTGAGGAGATGGATGCGGTAATGGGATTGTCTGTGATTGGTGGCGATGAGCCAGTGAAAACGATACCGCTCTGCCACCCGTTCGATCAGCTCACTGGAGGCTACAAAGGCAGTATTGATGGCCATGATCAGAGCTAAACTGGCTAACACAGCGACAGCAATTCCGAAAGGCACTCCATTGAGTAACGTGGCATAATGGGTGATCAGATCGCCTTCGTGCTGGGCAAAATCTATGGGAGCGGATAAAGCCAGGGCAGCCACAACAGGGGTCACCAGACCCACTGTCACTGCAAGGAAAATATAGGCCTTCCCAATTTCTCTCCAGGTGCGGACCAGACCAGCTGTCTGGAGGACGGATTCCACACCGGAATAAGCCAAAATACAACTGGCAACAGAGGCAATAAAAATTCCATAGCTCTTGAACGGAGAACCTGTCTGCAAGCGCTCCGTGGCATGTTCATAGCCTGCTTTAAGGCGAATGAAAGAGTCTGAATCGAACGCGAGGATGCCGGAAGCAATGAGATTGAAAAAGATGAAAGCAGCAAAGATAAAGATCGAGAAGGTGAATCGCGCGTTTTCTCGAATCCCGAGAATATTAAGCCCGGCAATGGCCCAGATAATCAGAAGAACAAGGGTCATCTTTGAAGAATGGGCCATCGCAAAAAAAGAGGTCGCATTCTCCACTGCGCTCACAGCTGAGATACAGGCGGTGAGGACATAATCCACCATGATGGAAGCCACAGCGATAAAAGAGACTGTTGGACCTAATACAAAATAAGAAAAGGAATAGACCCCTCCTCCAAATATTCCATGTTTTTCTAAGATTTCTGCAATCTCTACCAGACGGGTGGTCATGTAATGGATGAAGAAGGCTGTAAAGGCAATGAAGATGATGGCACTGGGACCGATAAAACGATAAGCTTCGGCCGGGGCGTAAAAGACGGAGGTAAGCTCATCCATCAAGGTGATGATGGCCACCGCTAACCAGGTAAGCCAGACTCTCCCACCATGGAAGTAGGTGAGCAGAGATTGTTTTCGTAACAGAAGAATAAAGAGGCTCACCAGCCCCAGGTTAATACACAATAAAATGATGGTTTTCATCTTGAACGAAGGGGGTTCAATTTTATGGATTGGTCAATCAACATGAAAAAATATCTATTTTATCTTCTGGATATCCTCTTCTTTGCCGATGACGACCAGAATATCGCTATCCTTAATCACAAAATCGGCATGGGGTACCATTCTGATCCTCTCGGGGAGCACCTCCCTTATGGCAATCACTTCAATGTGGAATCTGCTCCTCAGATGGAGTTCTGCGATCGTCTTTCCCATAAAACCGGAGGGAGGGACCAGTTCGCAGATCGTATAATCCTCTGAGAGAGGGATATAATCGAGGACATTCGGGGAGGTCAAGCTTCTGGCCACCTTATCGGCCATCTCCTTTTCCGGAATGATCACCTCCGTAGCCCCCACCCTTTCCAGGACATGCTTGTGATCCTCATCGGGGGCCTTGACAATAATCCGTTTCACCTTCATCTCTTTGAGGTGAAGGGTGAGAAGGGTGGCGGCAGCCAGGTCCTCTCCAAAGGAGACGATGACCACATCATCCTCCTGGATGCCGATTGATTCCATCACCTCTTTGTCCGCCCCATCGGCCAGGATCGCCTGGGTGGAGAAGTCTTTAATCTTCTGAACCACCTCTTTATCCTTATCAATGGCCACCACTTCGAATCCGTTTTCAAAGAGGTCTTTAGCAATATTGAAACCAAAAATCCCCAATCCAATCACGACGACTCGCTTCATTTGCTCTCTCCTTATTCTTTCATTCCACTTCTGTAAGAAGGTTTAGATTTCTAATAACTGATAACTGACAACTGGTCACTGATCACTTTTGACCTTCAATCATCCCACCATCACCCCTTCTTCAGCGTATGTCAGCCCTCTTTTCCCCGTACCCCTTGAGAGAGAAAAGGCCAGGGTCAGGGGCCCAACCCTCCCTGCAAACATCATCAATATCAACGCATACTTCTGGAGATCGTTCAGTTTAGGTGTAATCCCCATAGAAAGCCCCACGGTTCCAAACGCAGAAACAGTGTCAAAGAGGTATTCCACAAAGAAATGCCTGCTTTCTTCGACTTGAGGACCTCCCCCCCCAGCAATCAGCAAAACGGACCAGATGATAGCAACAGAAAAGGCCGAGGCAAAGATAATCGAGATGGTACGGCCAATGATTTCACGGGGTATCGTTCTATTGAAAACGTTCACTTCCTCATTCCCTTTTATCCGATTCCAGATCAATAACCCTAGAAGGGCTCCACTTGTCGTCTTGACACCTCCCCCTGTGGAACCCGGAGAGGCTCCGATGAACATCAGGATGATCATGAGAAGGATCGTTGGATTCATCAGTGCTCCGATATCCACAGTGTTGAATCCCGCAGTACGAGGTGTAACGGACTGAAAGAGGCATGTCAGGAGGTTGGTCAGAATCGGGGTCCCCCGAAGGATATGATTCCTTTCAAAAAGATAGAAAAGGAGTGCACCTGAAATAATAAGAAGGGCTGTCGTAATAAGGACAATTTTCGTGTGAACAGATACCCTTTGTTGAATCCCTCTGAACCAAGAAAGAACCTCGTATTGAACGATAAAACCAATGCCGCCGTGAACAATGAGACCCATAATGGTCAGATTCACTATCAGGTCTGCCTGGTAACCCATCAGGTTATCAGAAAAGAGAGAGAAACCTGCATTGTTGAATGCAGAGATAGCATGATAAATGGCTTGGTAGAGGGCTCTGTTGAAAGGAAAATCCTGAAAAAACCTGATGAATAATAAGAGGGCTCCTATGGATTCGGTGATGAAGGTAAACAGGATAACCGATTTTGCGATGACCAAAAAATCCCTCCGCGGGGTGTGAAGAAAGGTGGACTGAACAATCTCTCTCCCCTTGAAGGAGATTCCACGCCCCATCAGTACAAAAAAAACTGTAGAGAAGGTGATGATCCCCAGTCCTCCAACCTGAATGAGGAGCATGGTAATCACCTGGCCCACCACGGAAAGGTCTTTTCCTGTATCAATGACAACAAGGCCGGTGACACAGACCGCCGAAGTAGAGGTAAACAATGCATCGACAAAAGCGAGGGGACCCTTGGCCGCTGAAAAAGGAAACCAGAGAAGAATCCCACCGGTCAGGATCACTGCTGCAAAACTGAGGACGAAAATCCTCGTGGGGGAGAGGTGTCTTGAAATGAAGTTTTTAATTCTAATATGGATCTTCATAGGTACTTTTAACCATCTACCTACGACCAGGATAGACTTTACTGAAAAATCACAGGACTGTCAATCAAAGAAGAAATGATATTTAGAAAAAAATGGAGAACGTTGGCATCTGTGACCAGCCTATCACAGGAGATCAAGCAATCATATCCCTTCTGACCTTCTTGGTGATGCACCGATCCTTGAGAAACTATAGCCATACATATGAAATGTTCAATAAGCCATTAATAAATACAATAGGAGATAGACGGCGAATGAAAAAAGAATCAAAAACAGAGAAGCCCCTACCGTCAGTTTTGGAAGTTCCCCGGGATATTTCTTTCTCTTCTCCTCTAAGTCTCGGACATATTTCTCCACCCGATCCGGACTCGCATATATTTTTTTCACTCTTACCTTCACTTCTTCCTTCTTGATGTGGAACGCCACGGCAGGATTCCTGCTGAACCAAGCAAGGAAGTGAACGAGGTCCATCACCTTCCCATCAACGAACCTCGCAAAGGTCATCAGCGGTTTTTCGCAGAACCAGATCACCCACTTTCCTGCCATCCGATAGAACCAATCGGTATCGAGCGTAATCGTCGGCTCACCATGAAGTTTCTTTCTCAACACCCAGAAGGCGACAAAGGTGAACCCGAGTAGTTGAGACATGGAGACCACATGGCCCGGTGCATAAGGTTCATAATGGACGGGATAAGGGAGAAGGTCGTAAAGGAGTTTAGGGTACACCCCAAGAAGGATACATAGAAAGGAAGTGAGACCCATCGCAACAAGCATATTCTTAGGAGGCTCCTTGGCCTCGCAGACAGGCTTTTCCTTTGCGAACCAGGTCCCCCAGGGAAGCTTCAGCCCCGTGTGAAGGAACGTACCGATGGAGGCACCTTCAAGCATCAGCCAGATGATTGGAAGATGCCCCATCGCAGAGGCCTGAACCACCATGGTCTTGCTCACAAATCCATTGAATAAGGGAAATCCCGAAATCGAATAGGCGCCTACCATATAGAGATGAAACGTCACGGGCATATATCGGTAGAGCCCTCCCAACTCCGTCAGTTTACTCCTCCCCGTGACCTGGAGGACAGCGCCTGCCCCCATGAAAAGCAGGGCTTTATAAAGGATGTGGCAGAAGGCATGAGCCGCCGCGCCATTGATGGCCATCTCTCCGGCCGCTGTTCCCATCACTCCCATGCCCACACCGCAGACCATATAGCCCACCTGGGAGATGATGTGGTAGGCCAGGAGTCTCCGTATGTCATTCTCAAGGACAGCAAAGACCACCCCATACACCGCCATGATCGCCCCTAACCAGATGAGGAGCTCTGCACCCGGAAAACCTCGGATCAATACGTAGATCGCACTCTTTGTGGTGAAAGCGGTTAAAAAAACGGCTCCCGTGACCGTTGCTTCCGGGTAGGCATCTGACAACCATGCGTGTAAAGGAGGAACGGCGGCATTGATAAGGAAAGCGAGGAGGATTAAGTAAGAAGCCACATGCTCCTGGCTCAATCCCCATCCCCATGAAAAAGTCTCAAAGGCAATGGATCCGGTCTGTTGCAGATGTAAGAGGATACCTCCCAACAAGCAGAGCCCACCGAAGAAATGCACCAGGATATACCGAAAACCTGCTTCATAAGCGGCTTTTCTCCTTCGATACCAGATGAGAAAAAGCGCGGACCACGCCATCACCTCCCAGAAGAAGAACAGGGTGAAGAGGTCCCCTGCGAAAACGACCCCCAGGGTACTCCCGACATAAAGATAGGCGGCCACATGTTGCCCCTCCTCCTTAATATGGATGGCATAAAGCATCATACAAAAGGAGGCGATCACAAAGACATAGGCGAAGACCATGCTCAGCTTATCAACCCGGCCGAGGATCAGGTCGTATCCCAGGAAAGGAAGGATCCATTCCTTCCCCTCTGGTGAAAATACCCCCTTCGACATGAGCAAAAGGTTGATCAATGCCAGGACGGGGAGCAGGAGAAGGTAACCCTTTTTGATCGTTCCTCTGAACAAGGGGATCAAAAAAGCTCCAAGGATGTAAATGAGGCCGGGATGGAACCAGTCAATCATTTTCCCTCACGCTGCTTTCCTTTAGGCTTCTCATAATAATCTTCCCTTTTCTGTAGCCAGTAATGGCCGATTGCTTTTGAACCAAGGATGATGACGATACAGCCGATAAAGCCATATAGAGCACTGAAAAAAGGAAAGGTTTCCCAGAAAAAATGGGCCTCCGGATGCAAAGAGAAATGAACCCAGATGCCCGCAACGACGCTCAGGAAAAGACATCCGTAAAGAACCCAGAAAAGCGATTTCATCCGTCCTGTCATTCTTGCCTATCCTCCTCCGCCGCTGACCGCCATTCTCACAAGACGGAGAATGATATCCGTAACGGGATTAGGAAAACAAAAAATGATCGAGAAGAGGGCTGTGATGCTCAACGAAACGACCATGGCCAGGGGGGCTTCCTTGATTCCACCCTCTTTCTCCAGGCTCGATTTCACCCCTTCCGGGTTGCCGAAGAAGGCGGCATAGAGGATCGGAAAGAAATAGACGACATCGAGCAAGGAACTGATGAGGAGGACCGCCAAAAATAGGAAATGGCCTGTTTCCAGCGTCCCTAAGCCGAGGTACCATTTACTGATAAATCCACAGGCGGGTGGCAATCCGCACATCCCAAGAGCGCCTACGGTAAAAGCCAGCATTGTCATCGGCATGGCCCGTCCGATGCCCGCCATCTCGCTGATGTTTTTCTTTCCCGACGCCACCAGAATGGAACCAGCACAGAGAAAAAGGGTGATCTTCATGAAACCATGGAAGGGGATGTGGAGCATGGCCCCTGTGATCCCCATGGGACTCAGGAGCGCCACGCCGAAAACGATATAGGAGAGCTGGCTGATCGTGGAGTAAGCCAGTCTTCTTTTCAAATTGTCCTGGGCGATCGCAAAGAGGGAGGCAACGATCATCGTAAAACCGGCGAAGGCGGCGAGCAGGACACCCAGCCCGAGCTGCTGCATGAGATCGACGCCATAGACATAGCTCACGATCCTGACAACCCCAAAGACGCCAGCCTTCACGACAGCTACCGCATGTAACAACGCACTCACCGGGGTTGGAGCCACCATAGCTGTTGGGAGCCAGGAGTGAAAAGGCATGTATGCCGCCTTCATGAATCCTATTATAAAAAGGATAAACAGTATGATGAACATAGAGCGAGAAGCCATCGTCCCTGTCAAAATCCCTCCTGGACGAAAATCGGTCGTCCCTGCAATAGAATAGGTCAAGGCCACGGCACCCAAGAGAAAACAACCTCCTGTCAGTAAGTAAGCAAGATATTTGCGACCTGCAAAGAGCGCTTCGGAACTCTGCTCATGGGCTACTAACGGATAGGTGGAGACGGTTAAGATCTCATAAAAAATGTACATAGTCACCAAATTGCCGGAAAGGGCAACGCCCACTGCGCCCAAAATAGCAAGGGCAAAGCAGAAATAAAAGCGTGTTTGGGCATGTTCCTTTAATGCGCGCATATATCCGATGGAGTATATGGAGACTAAGATCCAGAGGGAAGAGGCAGTAAGCGCAAACAGAAGACCGAACGCATCGACATGAAATCCAAAGTCAATCCCTGGAAACATAGTGAAGAGATGACACACTA
>Ga0214473_10002630_pt1 | contig 22014 bp, 21 predicted proteins | sample RVTome_7_FD_203509 | JGI IMG/M metagenome (GOLD analysis project Ga0214473, IMG submission 203509) | Soil microbial communities from uranium-contaminated site in the Upper Colorado River Basin, Wyoming, United States - RVT98D197 | ecosystem: Environmental > Terrestrial > Soil > Contaminated >... | reverse complement strand
CCCATTTTATGGCTAGGAGTTACTCCGCTCGTACTCAGCAGGGTCTCCGTGACGAAGCGTCCTTTTTTCCACAGTGACCCCCACCTTAGTCCTCCCCCTTTAAGGGGGAGGAGATTCCTTAAGAATATGATGATTCTTGATAGATGCGTATAGGTGGAACAGAAGGCGCAGAATACTTTAGGATTTCGTGAAAAAAATCTAAAGAATGAGATTGCTTCGCCAATAAAATCGGCTCGCATTGACACACGAGAATCGAATTCGCGAGAAAGAAAAGATATGAGGATATTCATAGATTTATTTTTCAAAATAGATCCACCAGCAAGCCCGTCCTGAGTGCATCGAAGGGGTCCGCCCCTACTTCAATAACGTATCTTGTATCCCGTACATGGATCGTGCATCATGTATCATGCATCGTGGTTTAAAGATTCCAATGGGCTTCTTTGTGCCTTTATAAATTCAGTTACAAAAGGTTGAGATGGATTCTTTAATAAGTCATTTATGGTTCCCTCTTGGATGATTATGCCATCCCTAAGTAGGACAATCTTATCTCCAAAAAATCCAGCTTCACCGATATCATGCGTAACCATCACCACGGTCTTGCCCAGTATCTTAAATATTTCTTTTAAATCGTTTTGAAGTTCAAAACGTATTAACGGATCTAGCGCTCCAAGGGGTTCGTCAAGCAAAAGTATAACGGGATCCAACATCAGGGCCCGCATTAAGCTCACACGTTGCCTCTGTCCGCCCGAGATTTGTGAGGGATATCTGTCCAATGCATCAGCCGGATATTTCGTTAATTCGCAAAGCTCGTTTATTCGACCCTCGATCTGCGTTTTCTCATAACCAAGGTAAATGCCCAGCAGTGAAACGTTTTCTCTTGTATTAAGATGCGGAAAAAGACCACCGTCCTGAATTACATATCCCATCTTATGTCTGATTGATTTTAAATTCTGGGGGTTGAGCCCTTCGCCTTCTACATATATATTCCCATTATCTGGTTTGATAAGTCCCATTATCAGCCTCAGTAGGGTAGATTTACCACAACCGCTTGGACCTATGAGAACAGTCGTGCTTTGAGGTTGGATATCTAAAGTAGTGGTATGAAGTGCTTCGATTTTGCCAAATGTTTTTGAAATGTTATGAAGCTTTATCATTGAGTCGCTAGATTATTCAGAAGGACTTTTGATGTCTGTATCTATCGGTCATTTTTATTCGATTTTGGCAAATTTCAATCCTTTTCCTGTAAAATGATTGATCATCTTTTGCAATTGCATGTTTCATAGCACTTTTGTAATTCTCGAGTGCTTCTTTGTATTTGTTTAACTGTAAATATAGATTGCCCAGTGTTGAGTAAAGTAGGTGATTTGATTCGAGTTGTTTAGATCCGCGAATTCTTTTGATTTCATTTATGCCTTTCCTTGCCCCATAGATACTAGAAAAAACCATGGCTCTCTCAAGGTTAACTTCAGGATCATTGTTCAGCTTCAAGTAGTTTTCATAGAGTGAAAGGATTTTTTCCCAGTCCGTTTTCTCATAACTATCTGCGATTGCGTGGCATGCTGAAATTCCGGCCCTGAGGTGATATTCAGAAATAATATCACTATTCGCGGATATATCGAGATGATATAGCCCTTTATTTATCATCTTTTTATCCCACAATGAACGATCTTGTTCTCGCAAATGGAGGACCTTACCTTCATCATCGAATCTCGCGGGCAACCTTGAGGCTTCAAACAACATAAATGAGAGAAGTGCCTGCGTCTGGGGTCTATTGGTTTGCTGATGATCAAGTAGAATGTTTGTTAATTTGATTGATTCATGGCATAACTCAATGGTGCTCTGACTTTTCCCACTATAATATTTATATCCATGCGTGAATATCTGATTTAAAATCACGAGGACTGTTTCGAGTCTTTCATGTTGTTCGGATTCTCTTGGCGGTTCATATTCAGTCTTAAGCCCTTTTATCCTCTGTTTACCTTCGTGTAACCTCCTCGCAATAGTCGATTCATTTGCAAAGAGAGCAGTTGCAATTTCTTGATTATTAAGACCAGTTAAAAACTTAAGCGTAAGCGTAACCTGTGACTCTCTGGGGATTGATGGATGGCAGCAGACAGATAACATTCTAATCTGATTATCTATGAGTAGTTCATCGTTAAGCTTGATAAGTGCCTTGAATTCCTCCCCGCTTATCTGGTTCATGTTTAGATCGTTATCATACAGTTTGTTTTCGCGCCTCAGTATTTCACTGCCTCTAATCTTTGCTATATTCCATAGCCAGCCTTTCGCGTTTTTTGGATACCCCTTGGATTGACAATTAGCCCTTGCCTTTGCATAGGCCTCGTCAATGATCTTTTCTGCCAGTTCGAGGTATTCAATTCCAAATAGTCTCGTAAATGCAGATAGAATGTTTCCATACTCGTTTCTGAGAAGGTTGTTTAGAAGCTGATCTAAATTGCTCTTATGATCTGTGAGTACCATTGCTGAATTAAGGCTTACAAAGTCAGAGCCATCCCTGTTTGAGGAGGTCTCGAGTCATGGTACATATACCACATCTTATGTATCCTGAAGTAGTATAATTTATTCGTGTAAATTCTTGGCCTTATGTATAGTTAGCGAGCCGTGAGATATTGTATGCTGAACTTTTCATCTTGGTCTGTCCAGGTCTTAGCTAATTCAAAACTATTGCTAACCAGGTTTTCGAATTCTTCGGTTGTATATTTATAAGAATATTCCGTCAATATAGTTTCATCTTTTCTCAATTTTATCCGCGCTCCATTCACATTTACTCGTTGATCCTCCACGCTTACCAGATGCATTTCTATTCTTCCTTCATCATCATTATAAAAAGCATGATGTTTCCACCGGCTCATATTAAAGTCTGCTCCAAGCTCCCTATTGAGTCTTTCAAGAATATTCAAGTTGAATGCTGCGGTAACCCCATGTTTATCATTATAAGCAGCCTCTAAGGTACCTCTATCCTTTTTGAGATCGATTCCGATTAGCAATCCGCTTCCCTTCCCAGACCTCTTAGCAATGCTGCATATAAAGCGTGCTGCATATCTCGGCGTGAAATTTCCAATCGAAGAGCCTGGGTAATATACAACCATTTTCGAGTAATCAAATGAAATATCTGGAAAATCAAATGGCTGTGTGTAATCAGCATAGACAGGGATGACCTTAACTCTGGGATAGTCCATTGCTAGTGAATCCGAAGATCTAACCAAATGTTCCGAAGAAATATCTATAGGTATGTAACCAACGGGATCAATTAGGTGATTTAACAGCAACCGAACCTTCGTACTGCTACCACTGCCCAACTCTATTAGCAAGCAGTTCTCCCCAATCAATTCCGAAATTTCATCAATATAACGATTCATGATCCACATCTCAGTCCTAGTCAGATAATACTCTTCAAGCTTACAAATCTGATCAAACAGTTCAGAGCCCCGTTGATCATAAAAGAGTTTGGAGGGGAGTTTTTTCTGGGGTAGACCCAGACCTTCGAGCACTTCGGCTAAAAGATCTTCTTCTTGTGGATCAATTTTATGTAATTCATGAAGGTTATTTTGCATCTTTTGCGAGTCGGATTCCCATGAATTGCCATCTTGCGTTTGGCGGGAAGAAATTTCTGTATGTTTTTCTAATATGTGACCTGGAGGTAGCACATGAACCGCCCCTAAGTACGATCTGATTACACATGAATTTCCCATTGTACTCACCTATTGCCCCTGGAAGTGTTGTGTATCCAGGATAGGGTCCGTATGCACTTCTTGTCCATTCCCACACGTCTCCGAACATCTGCTCTGGTTTGCTATTATTTGTCTCTGCTGATATGACCATAGGATGATAATTCTCATTTTCTACAAAATTTCCCTCTATGGATAGATTGGATGCGGCAATTTCCCATTCGGCCTCAGTTGAGAGCCTTGCGCCGGCCCAGCGTGCAAATGCATCAGCCTCATAGTAACTCACATGACATACCGGTTCGTCTAGTGCGATGTCGCGAATACCTGAAAGCGTAAAATATTGCCAACTGCCATTTTTTTCCTCCCAATATAATGGGGCAGTCCAGTTATTTGCCTCAACCGTGTTCCATCCGTCTGAAAGCCAGATCTCGGGCCTCTTATAACCTCCATCCTCTATGAACTCGAGATATTCTCGATTGGTTACAAGCCTAGAGGCGAGGCTAAATCGATTGGCATATTCCTTATGCACTGGAGTTTCATTATCAAATGAAAAACCTTCTCCATTGTGACCAATTGCATATACACCCTCTGGATATTCTATCCAATCAATCTCAGGTAATAGTGGATCCGAAGGTTTCTGCTCCTTACCCATATAAGCAGGTCGAAGTGGATTTTCAGAAAACACATGTTTGATATCGGTCAGCATTAATTCCTGATGTTGTTGCTCATGATGGAGACCTAGTTCAATAACCGAAGCAATCCCTCTCAGTTGCTCCTCATTTGAAATTTCAAGAAATTCCAAAATATTCTGATCAACGTGGCGTCTGTATCTGAAAACCTCCTCAACTGTGGGCCTCGATATAAGTCCTCGCTTTGGACGACAATGCCTTTCACCGACCTGAAAATAATATGAGTTAAAAAGAAAATTAAACTGTGGGTGAGGTGATCTGTACTTAGGATTTACTTCTGATAGAACAAATGTTTCAAAAAACCAGCTCGTATGAGCCAGATGCCACTTAGTTGGACTAACGTCCGGCATTGACTGAATGACATAATCCTCAGTTTCAAGAGGTCTAGTAAGTTCTTCGGAAAATTGCCTGACTCTACTGTAGCTGTCTGAAAGCGTAATATTCAATGATTCATCTTGGTTTGTTTGTCTAAGCTTGGTAATATTTTTCATTTTAATGATACCTTTGAATCAAGTCCCCTATACTAGAATTAATCAGGCAATTAAAACTAAATGCCCTAGCGACAAATTTCTCTCTTTTGCCGATAGAGCATTTACCTTCCTACATTATAGTCCAATAGAATTATTTTTTCAAAACCGAGGTTAATTCATCTAAATTTTAACTTTATAGTTAAATATCATTTGTTCTATCTTCAAGTGCGTATAAAATAATACGTTATTTTCAAAGGAGTCGCTTTTGAATAACCTCTGCCGAAACGGGAGGCGAGTAGCTATTGTCTATGGACTCAGGACCCCGTTCATAAAATCTGGAACGCTAATAGAAAATCTATCTTCTTTAGATTTAGGTAAAAAGGTAACAATCGAACTTTTAAACCGCTCTGAAGTTGATCCTGAAAGTATAGACGAAGTAATATTTGGTACAGCAATACCAGTCACAGAAACATCAAATCTTTCCAGAGAGATTGCACTTGGTGCTGGCATCCCGATCGATGTTCCAGCTTATACCCTCTCAAGCGCATGCTTATCATCAATCCGAGCTGTTACAAATGCAGCCGAGGGTATAATGATAGGTAATTATGATGTTGTTGTAGCAGGAGGAACAGAATCGATTTCCAACATGCCGATTTTGTATACTAAGAGATTTAGAACAATTTTCAAAGAGTACACGAAGACCCACAACCCAATAAGAAAACTTCAACAATTGTTTAAGCTGCGAATTAATGATTTTATCCCAAATCCCCAGGAGATCGCCGAATTATCCACAGGGATATCCATGGCTAATTATGCCGAACAAATCGCTAAAGAACACCATATAAGCCGCTATGATCAGGATGCATTTTCGTTGCGCAGCCATAAACTTGCCTTTCAGGCTACAGAGGATACAAGGCTTCAAAAAGGAGTAATTAGCTTATTCATCCCACCCAATTTTTCAACTGCAGTGAGGTTTGACAACGGGATTCGCAAAGATATAAGAATGGAAGATCTGTCCAAACTAAAACCGATTTGCGATAAAATTTATGGTACTGTCACAGAAGGCAATTCCTCTCCACTTTCAGATGGTGCGAGCGTAGTACTTATGATGTCGGAGGAAAAGGCAAAAGCGATGGGGTATGACCCGCTTGGGTATATCAGGTCATTTGCCTATTCTGCACAATCTCCAAAAGACCAGATACTCATGGGGCCTGTTTATTCAACCCCCATCGCTTTGGAGAGGGCCGGTCTTGGGTTGCATGACATTGATTTAATAGAGATGCACGAGGCATCCGCATCGCAAGTTCTTTCAAACTTAAATGCATTTTCATCTAAAAAATTCGCTGAAGATAGACTAGGGAGAAGCGAAGCCATTGGAGAAATTGATCTTGATAGGTTAAACGTACTGGGCGGTTCGATTGCAGTTGGCCACCCGTTTAGTTCTACGGGAGTCAGGCTAACGATTACCCTTTTGAATGAATTGAAGAGACGTGGTAAAAACTTCGGTATCGTTACATCCTGCGCAGCCGGTGGACTAGGTGCCACTATGATTCTTGAGAGAGAATAATTAATCAGGACAGTTAAATGAAAATATGTTCGTTTGAAGTAGACGATAAACAAATTGGGATAGTGACAATTGACGCTCCTAACACAAAAGAAAACAGACTTTCCATGGAGCATATGATAGAAATCGAAGATTTATTAAGCGAGCTAGAAAATGAAACGAGGAAGATAGAGGGAGAAAAAGAAACAAAAGCAATAGTTTTCATAAGCGGGAAGCAGGATTATTTTATATCAGGATTGGATCTCAAAGAACTCTTTAAATTCAAAGCAGCCGACGAAGGTAGATCTTATAGCCTTAGAATACAGGAAGTAATAGAAAAAATCGAGAAATCCAGGATTCCATTTTTAGCAGCCATAAATGGAGCTTGTTTTGGTATAGGGTTAGAAATATGCCTCGCATGCAAATATAGAATTGCGACAGATGGGCCAAATACACTTTTTGGATTCCCCGATATAAAACTGGGTTTAATATGCGGAGGAGGCGGAACACAAAGACTGCCACTCCAGGTAGGTGCATCGTCTGCCATTGATTTAATGGCTACAGGAAAGACCATTAATTCTCAAAAGGCGAGGGGAATTGGGCTCATAGACGAAATAGTACCCAATGAGGCATTATTGGATATAGGGAAAATGCGAGCGCTCGAAATAATAAAGGGAAAGATTAGATCAAAGCGTTCACGAGCAAGTAATAGATTGAAAACGGTTTTTTATAGCAATTCCATTTTAAGGAATTTTCTGCTTAAGAAGAAAAGAAAAAAGGCATTGGTCAACACAAACAATAGAAATCTGGCTCCGATAATGTCAATTGAAGCTATGGAAGTTGGGCTAAATTCCAGCTTCAATAGAGGACTACATGTCGAGTCGGTTTACTTCGGTGAGCTTGCATCGGGTGAGGTATCGCACAATCTGATCCATTTATCTCTTGGTGCGTACGATTTAAAGCATGATCCCGTCGTTCGAGCGAATGATATCAAGCCAGGGAAGATTAGAAAGGTTGGTATAGTTGGTGGAGGGCAAATTGGCTCCGTTCTTGCAGCGATGGCTGCCGATAATAGTTTTACAGTTAGGTTGATGGATAAAGATGAATCAAGCATAGGGAAGGCATTAAAGGACTGTTATGAATATTTTAAGAATAAATGCAATAGAGGCGAAAGTGCGAGGTTTGGTTTGGAAAACAGATTCGATTTAATTAGTTGTACCAATGATTATTCAGGATTTAAAAGGGCAGACATTGTATTCGATACTATTCGAGACGAATCAGAGGTGAAACGAAATATCTTAAATGAAGTTGAATCCGTGATAAGTGAGGAATGCGTAATTGCCTCAAATGTTAGTGCTGTTCAATTAACTAAGGTATGCAATCACCTAAAACGATTGGATAATGTCATTGGAATTCATTTTTCAATGCCAATCTACGAAAACCCTCTAATTGAGATCGTTATAACACAAGATACCTCGGAAGCTACAATTGCTACGGTACTCGATTTTTCTAAAAACATTGGAAAGATTCCAATAGTAGTAAAGGACGGGACTGGTTTTTTCACTAACAGAGTAATATTCGCGTATATAAATGAAGCCATACACCTCCTCAGCGAAGTAGGTTCAATAGAAGAGATTGATAACGCTATGATTGAATTGGGATTTCAGGAAGGTCCCTTTACATTCATGGACAAAATTGGAATCGATGATGTTATCAGCTCGTCAAACGCCATGTATGAGGCTTTTGGGGAGAGGTTTAAGGCTGCTTCCAAGCTTGATATCCTGTTTGAGGGTGCGGATAAACAGGTAAAAAACAGAAAAGCCTTTTACTCATACTACAATGATAAAAAAATAGTGAATAAATCCATTTATAAATTATTACCATTTAGAAAATCAAGAGAATACTTCCCAAAGCTCGAAATACAGGAAAGGCTCTCATTAGCGGTCATAAATGAAGCGGTCAAATGTCTTGAAGATGGGATAATAAGGAGTCCAAGGGATGGAGACATTGGTGCTGTAATTGGGGTTGGATTCCCGTCATTTTTAGGTGGTCCTTTCAAGTTCATCGATAATTTAGGTATCGAAAACACAATTAAGAAGCTGGAGTTTCTATCATCTAAACTCGACCAACTTTTTATACCATCGAATCTTCTTCAGGATTATCTGAGCCAGGGGAAAAAGTTTTATGATGAATAATTTCTATATATAATGTTAGATGAGTATGAATGGCAAGGACAAGTCAAGAGCGGTCATTATGGTTCTTTCTTTTATTGGTTTCATAGTTGGAACTTATCTTACTTATCTCTACTATAACAAGGCTGAAACAAGCTTTTGCGTTACGGGCTCGAGCTGCGATATTGTGAGATTGAGCGCCTATTCCTCGATCGTTGGCATCCCTGTATCACTGATAGGTTTAATAGGCTTCTTTGCGTTGTTCCTTATTGCTGTTTCAAATATATCAGATCGAATAAAATGGTTGACGCTTTATTTCATATCCTTGCCTGGTTTGGTTTTTTCAATTTATCTTACATATGTAGAAATATTCGTTCTAAAAGCCATATGTTCTTTCTGCTTACTTTCGGCGATCGTTATAACAGCTATTTTTATAGCGGTTTTGTTTAAAAAACCAATAAACATCAGGGCAAATGTTGCAAAAATTTTATCGATTAGTATTTTGATCGTTATACTCGTAATCTCAGGTTCGATCTTTTTCCAATCTAATGGGGAACTTAGGGCGACTACCGCAAATAATTATCAAGTAGCCCTCGCAATTCACCTTAGAGAAATTGGCGCCGCCATGTACGGGTCATTCCAGTGTCCTCATTGTCTGGCACAGAAGCACTTTTTCGGAACAGCTTTTAAATTTATCAACTATGTGGAGTGCGATCCAAAAGGAAAGAATGCCGATCCCTCACTTTGCATATCTAAGGGCGTAACAAGTTATCCAACGTGGGAAATAGGCGGCAAATATTACCTTGGTGCAAAATCCCTGAAAGAGCTTGCCAGAATTTCTGGATATAGTAATGAACAAAAAAAATGAGAATCAGATAATTACTGCTCTAAGATCAATTACTGAATCTCAATTTATAACATCCCTTGTCCCTTAATTAACTTCTCTCTCCATCATAGGGTACTGGTTAGCGCAGAGACAAAGGCAATGTGGCCCAGCGCAAAAGTCTATATCACAGAAATCATTATAATTATGATGGTGAATACTTGAAAACCAATACAAAATGATTAATGTTCAGGTATTATGTTTAAGGTCATATTTTATTAGATTTCGAGGAGATTCTGTATGAATACGTTAAAAAGCGTTATGCTTTTGGCAGTACTTTCCGTCATACTAATATGGGCAGGCGGTGCCATAGGGGGTAAAAACGGGGCTCTAATCGCATTAATCATTGCCGGAGTCATGAACTTCATCAGTTATTGGTGGAGTGACAAGATCGTGCTATCCATGTATGGTGCAAAAGAGGTTACCCAAGTTGAAGCACCTGAACTCTATAATATCATACAGGAACTGGCTCAAAACGCCGGTCTTCCTATGCCCAAAGTCTACATCACACCACAAGAAGCTCCTAATGCATTTGCAACGGGTAGAAATCCTGAGCATTCCGCTGTAGCCGTAACAAACGGTATACTGAAACTACTCAGCCGTGAAGAACTAAAAGGTGTCCTGGCCCACGAACTAACCCATGTAAAGAATCGGGATATTCTAATTGGTACTATTGCCGCGACTATCGCGGGGGCAATCAGCTATCTTGCCTACATGGCGCAGTGGGCAGCGATATTTGGGGGAGCCGGGGGAAGTGAAAGAGGCAGAGGGAATATCTTTACACTGCTTGTCATGATGATAGTCGCCCCTCTTGCAGCCATGATTATACGTATGGCGATATCACGCACAAGGGAATATGGAGCAGATGAAGGTGGTGCCCAAATCTGTGGTAATCCATTATATCTCGCTAACGCGCTGAGAAAACTAGGGCAGGTTTCGGGCAGAATACCCCTGCGGGTCAATGAACAAGTAGCCGAATCAACGGCTCACATGCTCATAGTTAGTCCGCTTTTCGGCGGTGGTTTTGCCTCACTGTTTAGTACCCACCCTCCTATCGAAGAGAGAATAGCAAGACTGGAGGCAATGGTTGGGGGGAGTTCAGTTTAGGAGGCTGCTCTTAATCTGACTTCGATTCTTCTTTTTCAAGCTCCAGCGCGACTGAATTGATACAATAGCGTAAGTTCGTTGGTTCGGGTCCATCCGGGAAAACATGCCCTAAATGGGCATCGCACTTATTGCACATTACTTCTATTCTTTGCATTCCAAAGCTATTATCTAATTCCTTTTTGATGTTTTCCTCGTTAATAGGAGCCCAAAAACTGGGCCATCCTGTTCCCGATTTAAATTTTGTCTCGGAGTTGAACAGCTCGGCACCGCAACACACACACTTATACACACCTTCTTCTTTGGAGTCGTTATACTCACCTGAAAACGGTCTTTCGGTACCCTTTTCCCTAGTTACGTTGTACTGCTCAGGGGTAAGGCGTTCCCTCCACTCCTTATCTGATTTTGTGACCTTTTTCGTCATTTTTGTGACTCCTTTTTACTCGATTCTAAACGTCAATATTGAGTTGATATTTATCGACAAATAAATCATGATTTGTTTTACTAATTAATGCTTTCAGGGAGATATAGTCCTTGAACGGAATCAGAAAAGAAGTCAATTATCTCAGGATGGTTAATCGGCTCGTCTGACTTATCAGGCTCGAGGTTTCTCTCTGCAACGTATGTTCGGTCTGAAGTACCATACATCAATACGTGATACCAAGACCTGTCTTTTGGGGGATGGCTACGTGCTACTATAGAATACCATTCGTCCGATCCCTTAAAAACGTCATCTACGTCTATAATTACACCATGGTAGTCAAACATCTTATGGTGTACTAATTGACCAATAGAGAATTTCGGACTTCTTTCTGAAGACATAGTATATCAGTCAGTGATAATTCTTAATAATATATTAAATGGAACTAAGATTCCAAAAATCTTTTTGCGGTGATTATCTCATCCTTTACAAGCTCGTGGTGTCCCCCATGCCGATATGTTTCAACGTTGGCTCCACAATGCTTCAAGAGTTTGGCTAACTCTAAAGACTCATCTGGCTGTACGATAGTGTCATTCTCACCGTATGTAATCAACGCCCGGGTGTATGACAAATCGGGAAGTATTTGTGGTATAAGCGGCAATCCTGGATGAAATAAAACTACCCTTTTGATAATGCCGGGATGGGTTAGAATAACACTGGCAGCAATGCTTGCACCATTTGAATAGCCAATGACTGAAAGTCTATTTACATCAAATTTATAGCGCTTAGATGCTTTTACTATAAAATCAGTTAATTCATCTGTTCTCAGTTTGACGTCATCGATATCAAATACCCCATCAGGTGATCTCAAACAAAATCTATTTGATTCATTATCAAAAACATTTCCTCTTGGAGTAAGAATGGCGGCTCCAGGAGAAATTTTTCTGCCCAGATTAATTAAATAGTTTTCGTCTCCACCAGTTCCATGCAGTAATAAAATCACTCCTTTTATCTTTTTTGAAGAAGGTATGAAATGATGAATGAAACCTAATTCTTTATCGTTTATTTTGTGCGTTCCAACACTCATGGTGTTACAAACGAGTAAGTTTAGTAAAGTAAATTAGATCCTTCTAAATTTTGTGAATATGCCATATCCCAAAATTGGCACTCATAATTTGCAGTAATGAGAAATGTTTTCTCAACAGATCTTAACTTCCGCTCCGGGATTCCTCTTAAAAGTCGATTAAGGGTGTTCTCAATCCAATTAACGTATTTTTTAAATTCATCGCTAGTCCAACAGTCGATAAAAGCTTTAAAGGGATTGTTTTTCTTTGACAATTTTTTTGCGCTGTTCCATGAATCAAAATACCCTTTCTCTGCACACCAAAGGGCGGTAAAGGATTCCTCAAAACTCTTTGTAAGAGCTGTAGTGATTAGGAAATCTATATATGATCTACAAACAGCAGTCGGTTCAACATTTAATGAACTCCCTTTTATATAGTTTTCGAACATATGGAGTTCATGCTTTAAAGCCACGAATGCATCTGCAAGCGCGAGAGATATCTCATAATCAGGCGATTTTAGTTCAAGCGCTCCCAGAAACCTAATTGCCTCTCGAGCAAAAATGTAATCCTGAGTAACCCAGAAGTCGAAGATTTCTCTCTTGATTGTTCCCTTTCCGGTCTCTATTAAGAAGGGGTGTGACATCATCCTTTTCCATTGTTTTTTTGCTTTTTTGAGAAGCTTTGAAGAATTTTTCATGATAGCTGGAGTATGAAGAACATAAAACGAGTCAGATTCTAATATGTTGATTTCTCTTCTATTTCTTTCTTATGACTTCAACAACTGGAAACATGCAAGTTGGAGATCCATATCCCTGGGTTCTGTATCGCTATTTGTCAAAACTAAACCCGTGGTTTTGGGGATCAATAATATTAAACCAAATCGAATCAATTTGATAGAGAACAGGAGTAAGAAATGGGGCATTATGAGGCGTAAAAAAGCTGTGATAGAAGCATCATTGAATCTCAATTGAAAAACCATCCTTTCCTTTCTATGCTTGTGGAGCTGTCCGTTTAGACGTAGTTCCATACTGTTTCATGAGCCATCTGAAGATATTATAAGGGCGGTCATGGGGATTTCTACCGCTGTCCAACATTGAACTTAGGGCAAAACGCATGGACATAGGGTCAACTCCTTCCATCATAGCGTGCTCAATTAACTGTATTACTGCCTTATCAATGCCGACCTCCGGCGACAGTACCCTATACGCCGCGAGTATGTGTGAAGTTAATTCAAGATGACCTCTGGATGGCACGTCCTCTATGAGTTTAGTTCTTCTCCCGGTGGTTCTAATAAGACGCGAGTATCTAATAATAAAAGAAATGCTTCTCTTCTTCGCTGTGTACGGATTGATTAGAGGGCTCTTAGAATTGGCGATGTTTGGAGGTATAGCACTAGGCGTTAAATTCACAATTTATCACAACGTTACTCATTTAGGGTTAGTCATAATATATTGAGTCCCAGACGATGACACAGAGTGACATTCAATGCATTCAGTAACCTTACCGGCCAGAGTTATAGTCTCTCCATCCCTTTCCATTTTCATCGGCTTACCATCCGGTGCAAACTTTACCCAGAACCAGTTTCCGTGTTGAGGGTCAAAAGGCACCAAGTTATACATAACAGTAATGGCTTCAAGCGTTTTATCCTGCATGTAATTTTCCATTACAATAATTGTTCCAGGTGGTAGCTCATTTTCCTTTTTGAGAACCGCTTCATAACCGATGGAATTTATATATGTGGTAAGTAGGGCACCGTGTGGGGTTGGCCCTTTGTATAAAGCCTCTTTTCCAGGCCACATTTTCCAGTGCTCTCTATAATCCTCTGTCTGTATAAGGCTCCAGAGCTCAGCAGCTATCTCTGGGGGTACCTTTATAGCTTCTTCCTTTGCATGCTCTTCATGCATCTTCTCGACCTTTTCTTCAATTTCAGAAACCACATCCTCTGATTTCTCTTCCTTCATTTCGGTGTCTTCACCGCTCTTTGTTGGACCTTCCTGACCCTTACACCCAGCATAGAAGAAACCGATCGTCATAACAACAATTAACATAAGCTTATACATTTAAAACCCCCTTTTAACTAATTATCGATGGATTTTATCTTACATCGTATTTCCTGCTTATTGAAGATAGATACTAAGTTTTCTTAGAGTAGGTGCGGTAAGGGAAGTGATAACACTATATCCCAACTACAGATTTTTCTGCAAAACGGATATTATGTCTTATATGACTCAATAGACCATTTCATTCTCCTTATGAAGTCCGTGCCTAAACCGAACAAAGGATAGACGGGACATTCCTGTCCCGCATTCTAATCGAATAAACTTCCCTAAATCCGGGGTTGGAAAACCCCGGCTATCGGGTGGTGGGAGGATACTAAATTTTTTTAGAATCGTGTAAGAATATTTTTTTATTCAAGTGAAAATGTGATGTAACCCCTCCTTAAGTTATTACAGAAGTGCCACAAGTGATTTATTCGGATTCCTTAAAAATTGTCCTTGACTCGCACTAAACCGTGATTAATTTCTATCTACAGTAAAAAAACTAATTTAGGAGGTAGTTAGCATGAGATTGGGATTATCTGTTTGGGAACCTTATAAGGGTCTAAATTTATTTGGTGAGACTTTTCATAAAATGTTTGATGATACAGCCAAGACTCTTTCTAGATTTGGAATTGAAGATCTCGGCGCCGGGACCTGGGCACCAAGGGTAGATATATATGAAACTGAAGATAATTATATCGTAAGTGCCGATCTTCCAGGTATAAAGAAAGAGAACATTGGAATCGATCTCAAAGATAACATACTCACAATAAGGGGGGAAAAGAAATTTGAGGAGAAGTCTGATAAAGATAATTATGTGAGGGCAGAGCGCAAATATGGAAAGTTTGTCAGAAGCTTTAGCATATCGGATAATGTTGACACGGAGAAGATCAGGGCCAATTATAAAGATGGTGTCCTGGAGATCACGATTCCGAAGAGAGAAGAAGCAGCAACCAAGCAAATTAAAGTGGAAGTCAAATAATATATAATTTAACTCTAAACTACATGCTACCCCGTCTTATAAACGGGGTAGCATTAGGCATAGTATTTACACGTTGGGATTTGGTTTAGTATCAACTACGTAGATAAAAATTGAGTTTGCTTCTTGTTAAAACACCTTTTCGGATTTATAATTACCTTTTCTAATTCCATAAACGGTAAGGGATCAGGGAACGGGGCGAGGAAGATATGAAACTAAAAATTCTCTTCTTTTTATTGTCCATTGTAACAGGATTTTGGGTTACTTATCCGGCCTATAGCCTTACAACTTCTTTAATAATCACTCTGGGTATAGGTGCCATTACCCTTGGCGTAATAATCGGAATAGAGCTAGTTATTAAAAATTTCCCAACAAATTCGACTTTAGGATTATCAATCGGCATCGTAACAGCGTCGCTTACTTTCTTTGCGATCATAGAGATTATACACGCTTTGAATATTTCACCGGATATATCTAAGTACATTTCTGTGTTCATTTTTATATTGCTTTTTTATCTAGGCATATCTCAGGGGATAAAAAAAGGCTATGAAGCTGATCGACAGGGAAGAAGGGTTACTGCTAAAAGCGGACCATCCAGCACAAAGATTCTAGACACTAGCGCTATCATAGATGGAAGGATCGCAGATGTGGCTGAAGCTGGGTTTATCGATGGGGTCCTGTTAGTGCCTAAATTCATAATAAAAGAACTTCAGTACATAGCTGATTCCACTGACCCCATCAAACGCGTGAGAGGCAGGCGAGGGCTCGATGTTCTCAAAAGGATGCAGCAAGAGATTCCAAACGTTGTTATAAAGATAACGAGTCACGATTTTCCGAAGATTAATGAAGCTGATTTAAAACTTGTTGAACTCGCAAAGAGGTTAAAAGGGGTAATAGTGACTAACGATTATAATCTAAATAAGGTAGCTGGACTTCATGGGGTAAAGGTACTTAATCTCAATCAATTATCCAGTGCCCTCAAGCCTGTGGTGTTGCCTGGAGAGGCTCTGACCATAAGTGTTGTCAAGGAAGGGAAGGAGGAAAATCAAGGTATAGGTTATCTTGAAGACGGAACTATGGTTGTCGTTGATGATGGTAAAAGGTACCTAGGTAAAGATATAGATGTTTCTGTTACCAGTGTCCTTCAAACCCCTACCGGACGTATGATATTCTCCAAGGTTATTGAACGAGGTATGGTCTCTGGATTAAAAGCCTGAACAAATTACAACCATTTTGTTTTCTTAATTTTCCCAGACTGATCACCATTATCTAGACAAATTGCCGATCAGTTAGGACCGAGCGATTTGGCCGCCGCAAAAATCAGTCATATTTAATCAAGAAATTAAAACCGTTCGATTGTACGGTGGATTACGATAGAGAAGAAGTCAGTTCGATAGACGATGACTGATCATATGACATAAATTGAAAAAGTTACCGACTTTAGCAGTATACTTTAGTTATGTTAACTTGTGAGGTATTCAATGTTTCGTGTAGGTATTGGGTACGACGTGCATAAGTTTTCCGAAGGGAGCAGACTTATTCTCGGAGGAGTCGAGATACCCTTTGAACTGGGACTTCAAGGATACTCAGACGCTGATGTTCTTACTCATTCGATCTGTGATGCTATACTTGGTGCACTTGGAGAGCCCGATATAGGTAGTAAATTTCCTGATACTGACCCAAGATACAGGAATATTTCTAGTTTAATTCTGTTAAGGGAAACAGTCGTATTATCCAAATCCAAGGGTTTCAATATTGAAAATGTGGATAGTGTAGTTGTTTGTGAGAAGCCTAAGATTGGAAATTACGTTTCACAAATCAGAGGAAAACTATCGACGATTCTCGAAATATCAGAAGATTGCATCGGAGTCAAGGCAACAACTACAGATGGCATCGGTTTTACAGGGAGGGTTGAAGGCATTGCTGCTCATACGGTTGTTCTGATTAAGAAATTTGATGGTTAAATGAACTCGATTTTCTTAAAATATCCTATACTACCTCCACTAATCGGGTATATAGCTGGGATATTTATAAGTGAAAATTTGGGCTACGAATGGATTTTTATCCTTTTTATCTCACCAATACTCGGGCTGCTGTCTTTATTTTTTGCGGATCTTAGATTTCTCTTGTTTATACCCCTCGGAGTTCTGTTTTCAATAAGTCTCACCCCACCCGAAGATCACATTGCAAACTTTGTTGGAAATGAAATTGACCTTTTGGGAACTTTATATAGATCCCCAGAGAGTAGAATAGAGGGTTCAAGGTTGTTTGTTGACGTTCGGGAGATTGTAGTAAAGGGTAAGAAAGAGTCGGCAACAGGAAAGGTGATCATTAATACTAAACAGAGAATTCGTGGTTTATCTCGAGGGGATTATGTAAGGGTTGTAGATACTGTTTTAAAGCCATATAGAACATTTAAGAATCCCGGGAATTTTGATATCAAGCGTTATTATGGAAGGCAGAAGATATATGCCTATGGATTCGTTTCCGGAATGGATTCGATAATTTTATTTGAGCCAAAACTAACGCCTTTTTACTCTCTAAGGACAATAGATAAGGCTAGAACCAGGTTTGGGGATTTTGTAAGACACAGGTTTCCTCAATCTGAGGGAGAGATACTGAACGCAATCACAATTGGAGATCAGGGAGGAATGCCAAACGGGCTGAGAGATCTTTTTTCAGCAACTGGTATTGCTCATCTGCTCTCTATATCCGGACTGCATGTAGGGGGTGTAGCGCTTGCTTTCTATTTAACGATAAAATGGATTCTGAAAAGGTCGGAGTATCTCTTGATTAGGTGGCAGGTCCCAAGGCTTACTGCTGGACTAACCATAATACCTTTATTCATCTACATGGCAGTAGCGGGATGTGCTACTCCCGTAGTAAGAGCATTTTTAATGATTGCGGTTTATCTTATGTCAGTGGTACTTGGTAAAGAGGAAAATAAATTGAATACGCTAGGCGCTTCTGCGTTTATAATTTTGCTGTGGCAACCATGGGCGCTTTTTCAACTCTCATTTCAACTCTCTTTTGCCGCTGTTTTGGGAATTATATTTGTCAATAGGTTTTATCCATTAAAAGTCGGTAGCTTCTCCGAAAAGATAATCTCAAGCTCTAAGATAACATTGGGTGCCTCGTTTACAACTATACCCTTAATCGTGAATTCCTTCAGTATTTTATCATTGATATCACTGCCCGCTAATTTAATATTTGTACCCCTGGTTGAATTCTTAATAGTTCCCCTAGGGTTGATTTCATTTTTGGTGTTCTCTGTAAATGAGTACTTAGCAATGCCATTTCTCACTCTCAATGTTTATCTGATTAGAATTCTTATCTTTGGAATAGAAAAGCTCGTTGAGATACCTTTTGCTTCTTTAACGGTTACATCTTTAGGAATTACGGGTTGGCTTATGTATATATTGATAATTCTGGTTGTTTGTTTTAAGAAGGTTTTCCCAAATCTCAAATATGTTTTGCCATTTTTTATTGTAGGGTTGATTATGGCGATGACTATTAGTAAAGTGAGTAACTCTAAAAGTGGGTATCTAGAATTAGATTTCATAGACATTTCAAATAGGAATATAGTCTTCGTTAAGCTTCCTCAAGAAAAGACAATTCTCGTCGATGGCGGTTATTCCTTCTTCAATATGGGTGGTTATATGGAAAGAAGCGTAATTTCCCCTTTTCTTCTGAATTCTGACGTTACGACCATCGATTATCTAATTTTAACTACATTGGACAAGGATCATTTAGAGGGTGTCAAATACTTGTTACGGAGATTTGAGGTTAAAAGACTCTGGACAAATGGAGTAAAGTTGGATGGAGAGCTCTGGAAATTGGTCAAAGGTAAGAATATAAGCTGGAAGAATCTCATGGATGAAGTTGAAAATTTTGAAATAGAGGGTGTTCGGATCGAATTTTATAAACCCAGGGGTTATTATAAAATTGCAGATTCCTCTCGACCCTATCCACTTATATTTAAGTTAACATTTGGAAACATAAATTATCTATTGGGAGAGTCTTTAGGAGACTTATCTGTGCAACGGGAATTGATCGATATTTACCATGATAGGATTCAATCGAACGTGCTATATATTCCTCAATTAAAGGGTAATTTAAGGTCATTTAATGATTTTTTGAATATCGTCTCACCAGAGATCTTGATAGTTAATCGTGGAAAAGATAGTCTTAGAAAATATCTTGATAAAAATGTGCCAAATTTCGACACTCATAGGAAGTCGAAATTCGTTGAAACTACAAAAGAGGGGATGGTTGCAATAAGTACAGACGGCAGGGAGATTAGGAAGAGGACTTTCAATAATGGCGATTTGTTGTAGATAGCTTATAAACCAAATATTCTTTTATGTTTCTAAATGTACTGCAATCGGTAAAGGGTAAGAAGCTGGTTACAATCAATTTATTAAGATGTAAAATACTATACAACGTAAAGGATTTGCAATTTGGGATCTTAGCTTTCGTGCTAACCCCGGAACGTTGAGGATCCGTTTTAGCTAATGGAATGGGCCATGGATCATGAAAAAGATCATTCTTATTTTAATAGTTTTGGTAGTCCTGATTCTCTTTTTTTTCTTGCCCGCCGAGGACGACACGACCGAGATAGAATCTATATTTGATGGAGTTCTTAAAGCAGGTAAGGAGAAAGACTTAGAAGGAGTGATGGATCACTTTTCCATTAATTATAGAGATGAATACGGGGCGACCTATCCTGTTGTAAAAAACGTCATAGAGGGTTTCTTTGCCAAATATGACGGTTTTGATGGTAATTATAGCGAATTAAAGGTGTCGATTAACGATTCAGATAAGGAAAAAATGGCAGTGGCAAACCTTGATTTTTATGTTAATGGGATCAAAACCGGCAAGTCAATTCCAATATTTGGAAATGCGGTATTACCTGAGAACGTGACTGTTACCCTTGAGAAAAATACCTTTGGTGATTGGAAAATCAAAAAGGTTGAAGGGCTGAACATTGATGAATAGGGCGTTTTGGCTCTAAGATGATCCGGGATCCGTCTTTTATTAGTCTATATATTCTAATCTTCCCAGTATAAAATCATTCAGGACTTCTATATCGGTGTTTTGTGCTTCGTTTACGGTACCCTCAAAGATTATTCTTCCGTTGTAAAGAAAAGCAATTCTATCCGAAATTTCAAGAGCGCTCTTCACATCGTGGGTAATGATAACTCCTGTGATGCCGAATTGCCGCTGCATGTTTCTTATGAGGTGGTTTATTCTGCTGATGTTGGGAGGATCCAGGCCCGTTGTTGGCTCATCATAGAGCAAAATCTTGGGGTTCATGGCCATTGCCCTTGCAAGCCCCACCCTCTTTTTCATACCACCGCTTAGATCTGAAGGTAGTTTATCTTCAATTCCCGGAAGCCCCACAAGCTCTAAGTTTGTTGAGACAATTTCGTTGATTTCTTCTTCTGAATGTTTATTGCCCTCCCTCAGGGGATATGCAATGTTTTCGGCAACCGTAAGGGAATCGAAAAGTGCAGCGCCTTGGAAGAGCATACCGATTTTTTTTCTGACATGAACTAATTCACTCTCATCCATTGGGACTATGTTTTCATTTTCTATAACAATTTCTCCTTCATCTGGCTTCATAAGACCGGTAATCTCTTTGAGCAAAACACTTTTGCCCGATCCGCTTCCGCCCAGCACCGTAATGTTTTCGCCCTTTCTTATAGAAAGATTGACACCAGTGTGTACTTGTCTTGAATCGAATGACTTATGAACGTTTTTGAGCTCTATTATGTAATTTTCATTCATTGCTAGAACTTAGATATTGGACCTAGATATATTCGTATAATATTAAATAGTTCTACCGGGCTTTTTGGTACGTATATAATAAATAAATTCTATATGCTTGTAAAAATATAATGAAAACAATGAATTATTTTGACACTCACAGATTTAAGCGTTAAAATAACATACGTTGAAGGATAAATTGAATTCTCAAAAAAACTTGCTATCAACGATTACAGGTTAAAGATTAATAAGTAATTTTATAATATTCAATCGTTAAAAGGAGGGGTATTCAATGCCACATGAGTTACCGCCATTACCATATGGATATGACGCCCTGGAGCCTCACATAGACGCTCGTACAATGGAGATTCATCATACAAAGCATCATCAGGGATATGTGAATAATTTAAACAGTGCTCTTGAAAAGCATCCTGAACTTGAGAAAAAAAGTGTAGAAGATTTGTTGAAGGATTTAAGTTCTATTCCTGAAGATATACGAACTGCGGTTAGAAACAATGGTGGTGGACATGCCAATCACTCAATGTTTTGGCCGATTATGAGTCCAGATGGCGGTGGTGAGCCTGGAGGGGAATTGGCTGGCGCTATAAATTCATCCTTTGGTAGATTCTCAGATTTTAAAGAGCAATTTTCAAAGGCAGCAGCGGGCAGGTTTGGAAGTGGATGGGCATGGCTTTGCGTGGATCGAGGCGGGAAACTGACAATCACCTCTACTCCAAATCAAGACAATCCGGTGTCTGACGGATTAAGGCCGGTTCTCGGTCTCGATGTTTGGGAACATGCCTATTATCTTAAATATCAAAACAGGAGACCTGAATATATTTCGGCGTGGTGGAACATTGTCAATTGGAAACAGGTCGCAAAGAATTACTCGGCCGTAAAATAGGTATTTTAGGTTTGCAGTCCGATAATTAGCGGTAACCGGAAGGTTTTTGTACGTTGTTGCTTTATGATTGGTGAGGTGTAGAAAACTCATTTAGAGTTTGGATTAATGGATTAAATGAACCTTTTGATTCTATTACACTCTCTATTTTAAGCAAGGGCACTCACGTATCAGGTTGAGGTTATTTAAGAAAAGTGCTCGTGTTTTTATACTGGTTCTGCATAAGATTCCAATCGAGAGTGGGTAAGCAAGCTAAAGTACTAGAGAAGATTAGTTTTAAGTATTTCGTAAT
>Ga0214473_10002629_pt1 | contig 22024 bp, 19 predicted proteins | sample RVTome_7_FD_203509 | JGI IMG/M metagenome (GOLD analysis project Ga0214473, IMG submission 203509) | Soil microbial communities from uranium-contaminated site in the Upper Colorado River Basin, Wyoming, United States - RVT98D197 | ecosystem: Environmental > Terrestrial > Soil > Contaminated >... | reverse complement strand
AAGGACATTGACGCAATCGACATCTGCGTGCCCAACGACCTCCACGCCGAGATCGCCATCGCCGCCGCCGAGGCGGGCAAGATGGTGCTGTGCGAGAAGCCGCTGGCCCGCTCCGAAGCCGAGGGCGAGCCCATGGTCGAGGCCGTCGAGGCGGCCGGCGTTCCCAACATGGTCTGGTACAATTACCGGCGCATCCCTGCTGTGACCCTCGTCAAGGAACTGGTCGCCAAGGGCAAGATCGGCAAGGTCTTCCACTATCGCGCCAAGTTCCTGCAGGATTGGACCATCAATCCCGACGTCCCGCAGGGCGGCGCCGGCACCTGGCGGCTCGACGTCGATGCCGCAGGCTCGGGCGTCACGGGCGATCTCATCGCCCATTGCCTCGATACCGCCATCTGGATCAACGGCCCGATCGCCTCGCTGACGGCGATGACCGAGACCTTCATCAAGGAGCGCAAGCACGCGCTCACCGGCGCGGTCCAGAAGGTCGGCATCGACGACGCGGCCGCAGTGCTCACCCGCTTCGCCAACGGCTCGCTCGGCACCTTCGAGAGCACCCGCTATGCCCGTGGCCACAAGGCCCTCTACACTCTCGAGATCAACGGCGAGCACGGCTCCTTCGCCTGGGACCTGCACGACATGAACCGTCTGCAATGGTTCGATCACAAGGTCGAGGGCCAATTGCGCGGCTGGAGCTCGGTACTGGTCACCGATGGCGATCACCCCTATCTCGGCAAATGGTGGGTTCCCGGCCTGATCATCGGGTATGAGCATTCCTTCATCCACCAGGTTGCCGATTTCCTCGAGGGTTTGAAGACCGGCAAGCCCGCCGCGCCCACCTTCCGCGACGCGCTCGAAACCACGCGCGTCTGCGACGCCATCATCGCCTCGGGCAGGTCAGGCCAGTGGGTGAACCTATGAAGCTGGGCTTCAACCTCCTGCTCTGGACCACCCACGTCACCGAGGAGCACTGGCCCATCCTCGATCGTCTCAAGGCCACCGGCTACGATGGCGTGGAAATCCCCATGTTCGAGGGCGAGCCGGCGCACTATTCCCGCCTCGGCGCCCGCCTGCGCGACCTCGGCCTCGCCTCCACCGGCATCGGTGTCCTGCCCGTGGGCAAGAGCGCCATCTCCGAGAACCCGGCCGAGCGCCGCGCCGCGCTCGATCACATCAAATGGCTCATCGACTGTACGGCGGCGCTCGGGGGCGACGTCGCCGCGGGCCCCTTCCACCAGACGCTCGGCGTCTTCTCCGGACGCGGCCCGACCCCCGTCGAGCAGCAGCGCTGCGCCGACGTCCACAAGCAGGCGGCCCTGTACGCGGCCAGCGGCAGCATCAGGCTGGCGGTCGAGCCCCTCAACCGCTTCGAGTGCTATTTCCTAAATACCGCCGCCCAGGCGTCCGAGCTGGTCAAGGCCGTGGACGAGCCCAATTACGGCTACCTCTACGACACCTTCCACTTCAACATCGAAGAGAACTCGCTGACCGACGCCATAGCTGCCACCGCCGCGCAGATTGGCCATGTCCACATCTCGGAGAACAACCGCGGCGCACCCGGCGCTGGCCACATCGATTTCGCCGCCGTGTTCCGCGCCCTGCGCGACGTCGGCTACGATGGCTGGATGACCGTCGAAGCCTTCGGCTCCGCGCTTCCCGATCTGGCCGCCGCCACCAAGATCTGGCGCCCGCTTTTCGCCCGCGACGCCGACGTCTATGAGGGCGCCTACAAACTCATGCGGCGCGGCTGGGAGGCGGCCTTTTAGCTAGAATTCGGCATGGGCGGCCGCTTCTGAGCCCCCAAAATCGCATGAGATCGATTTGGCGGGTAGTCCCTTGGGTTCAGGATCGCCCGCCATGCGTGAGCCTTCGCTAAGGCAGGAGCGAAGAGGCGGCTTGAAGCTGGCGAACCAGGCTGCAGCTCTGCCTGAATGACCGCTGATGGCCGATTGTGTTGAAAAAGTCCGCGACGGAGCCATTCTGCTGGACTTCACCAGATCCGAGGGCCCCGGCCGTGCCTGCGGCGTGACTTCGCTGGTACGGGCTGCGCGAGCATCACGGTCAGATGGCATCAGGGCGCTTCGAAATAGCGGCCGCCGAATACCACCGCCGATACCGAAATTCGCTCGGGCGCGACAAGCGTCTCGGTCATGGAGTCTGTGAACCGGTGCTCTCCCTGCTCGATTGTGAAGATTGTCGCATCGGCGGTTGAGCCCGGATGCAGGCTCCCGAGTTCTGGCCGACGTATGGCAGAAGCGGGGGATGCCGTTGTTGACCGGATGACTTCCGCCAGCGGCATACCAAGGGCGAGGAATTTCGACAGAGTCGTCGCCTGGTCGAAGACCGGCCCGTCCAGATTGAGGTCGTGCACATCGGACGAAATCGTGTCTGGCGCGAAGCCCGCCGCAAGCATGTTCCGCGCGACCTCGAACGAGAACGAACCCATGCCGTGGCCGATGTCGAACAGCACGCCGCGCCTTCGGGCGGCGAGGACCGCTGGGCGCGGACGGCCGTCGGCAGCGACCGGGGAATTGGGGAACGGGCGGAAGCAGTGGGTCAGCACGTCGCCGGGACGCAGGCGCGCGATCACGTCCTCGTAGTTCGGCGGCGGTTCGTCAATATGGGCCATAAGCGGCAGGCCGGATTGGTCGGCTACCTGCAGGGCGACGTCGAGCGGCGCGGCGCCGGAATCGCCGCTGGCGAAGCGGCCGACGCGGACCTTGATCCCGATGATGGTGTCGCGATTGGCGCGCGCGACTTCGACCGCATCGAGGGGACTGATGAGGCGCAAGTCGCCGCTTTCGCCGACCATGATGCGACGCGAGAACGCGAAGATACCCGCGAAGGACACGTGCAGATAGGCGAGGATGCGCGGCTCGCTGGGCTCGATGACGTGCCTAAGGAAGCCCCTATAGTTGCCGGGCCCGGCGCTGCCCGCATCAACGAACGTCGTGACACCGCTGCGGCGCGCGATCGCGCCGGCGTCGACGCCGAGGGACGTGCCGCCCCAATAGACGTGAGTGTGCAGATCGATGAAGCCGGGTGAAACGATTTTGCCCGAGACGTCGTGGATTTCGGCCTGGGCGACCGGGAGGTTTGGGCCGATGGCAGCGACCTTGCCGGCAGCGAAGGCCACGTCCGCGGTCATGTCGACGTCCCGCGAGGGGTCGAGTACGCGGCCGCCCCTCAGGATCAGGTCATAGCTTGCGGGGTGCTCCACGTCAGTCGCCGAGCGGCTCATCGGCATTGCCGTTGGTCGACCGAAGCAGTTCGAGCTTCATCCGGCGCATCCGCTCCTGCGACTCGCGCGGCCGGATGTAGGCCGTGGCCGTCGCGAGCAGGTCGACGGTTGCCAGCAGGGCGTAGCGCGACGCAGTCGGCTTTAGCGCATCCAGCGCCTCCGGGACGTGCACGCACAATGCGATGTCGGCGAGCAGGGCGAGGCGGCTCTTGGGCTTGGTGATCGCGATGATCCTCGCGCCATAGCGGGCAGCGATGCTTGCGGCCTCGATAACGTCCGCGGCGTTGCCCGTGGTCGACACGGCGAGCACGACATCGCCCTTGCCGAGCGTCGAGGCGATCATGCGCATCAGATGCGGATCGGAGGTGTGCGAGACCGCGACACCCAGCCGGAAGAAGCGATGCTCTATTTCGGTGACCGCAACCGTGGAGCCACCACCCACACCGAATGCTGCGAGTTTCCCGCAGGCGGCAATCGCCTCGGCGGCGTTCTCGACATCTTCCTTGCGGAGCTGTTCCTCCACCGAGGAGATGGCGCGCCGGATCTCCTGGAAAACTGAGCGCCACATGGCTGGTTGGGCAAGTTCGGTGCCGACATGGGGAGGAGGCTCGAGGTAGATGCGGCCCACCACCATGCTTTGGGCAAGCTTGACCTTGAGGTCGCGCAGGCCCTTGCAGCCGACGGCGCGGCTGAAACGTGTGACAGTGGGCTCGCTCACCCCCGCCTGGCGTGCAAGCTCGGCGCTGCTCGAGTGGACCGCGAAGCTCACATCGGCAAGAACGGCACTCGCGACCCGCTGTTCGGCGGGACGCAGCGAGGACATCGCCTGTGTGATCGTTGAGATGATGTCCACGGCCGACCCCGGTGCGTCAGGCTCTCGACGCGTACCGCGTTTTCGTGAAGCCGGCGCGGGTGGCTTTTTCTCTGCTGCAGGTGACAATCGCTGATCCTCGCCGCCCTTTGAAATCGAAACGACTCCTACTGATGTAGGAAATAAACCAAATCCATCCTCATTCAAAAGTCAAAGAAAATTCCGGCTACTAGATGACTTGCTCACAAAGCACTTGAATCTTTTCGCATCATGTATGAAAGTTTCCTACACGCGGAAGAGCCCGCGGAGCGCCAGAGGGGCGCGGCCGGCCATGTGCCGGCAACACAGGAAAGGGAGGGAAGACTATGAGGTCCGGACTGAAACGACTGATGGGAGGCGCCGCGGTAGTGGCTACCGCCTTGATGATGGTTCCACATGCCAATGCGGACGGCGGGACGCTGCGCTATGCGGCAGTCAGCGAGCCGGCGCCGCTCGATGTCATGCTGACCACGGCGGGCGTGTCGCTCGTCGTCGGCATGCACATCTTCGAAGCGCTCTACACGCTCGACTCGCATTTCGAGCCGCAGCCGATGCTGGCCGAGGGTGAGACGATCGAGGATGGCGGCAAGACCATCATCATCACGCTCCGCCAGGGCGTGCACTTCCACAACGGCAAGGAGATGACCTCCAAGGACGTTGTGGCCTCGATGAACCGCTGGGCCCAGTATGGCGTGCGCGGCAAGCTCCTGTTCGTGGAAGGGGCGTCCGTGGAGGCGTCGGGCACGTACGAGATCACCATCAAACTGCCGCAGCCCAATGGTGCGTGGAAGAACCTGCTCGGACACCTCGAGGGCGGCGCCGCGATCTACCCGTCGGAGATTGCCGAAAAGGCGACCGACCAGCCGATCGAACAGGCCGACTACATCGGCACTGGCCCTTACATGTTCAAGGAATGGCGGCCGAACCGCCATATCGAGGTCGTCCGCTTCGACGGCTATGATGCGCGCAGCAATCCCGGCGACGGCTACGCCGGCAAGCGTGAGGCGAACTTCGATGCCATCCAGTTCGTCCCGGTTCCGGACGTCGGAACCCGCGTGAGCGGAGTCCAGGCCGGCGACTACGACTATGCCGAAACGATTTCCGGCGACCTCTATGATCAGCTCAGCGCAGATTCGTCGGTGGCGATCCGCATGAGCGGAGCACCGCTATTCGGGCTGTTCTTCACCAACAGCAAGGAAGGCATCCTCAAGGACAACTACAAGCTGCGGCAGGCCATCCAGATGGCGCTCGGCAAGGATCAGGCGCTGCACGTCTCGTTCGGGCCGGAGGCGCTGTGGGACGCGCAGGGCTCGATCTTCCCGAAGGGCAATTTCTGGTACACGGAGGCGGGGAGCGAGCGCTACAACCAGCACGATGCGGTCAAGGCCAAGGAACTGGCCGCGGAAGCAGGCTATGACGGCACGCCGATCCGTCTGCTGACCTCGACCAACTACCAGACGCACTTCGACCAGGCGACGGTGTTCGTGAGGCAACTCGCCGAGGCAGGCATCAATGTGCAACTGATCGTTGTCGACTGGGCGACCCTGCTCAAGATGCGGGCGGAACCCTCGCAGTGGGACATCTTCGTGACCCACCATGGCGGCCCGCCGGATCCGATCCTGATCACCTTCCTGAACTCGGGCTACCCTGGCTGGTGGAACAGCCCTGAGATCGAGCAGCTCAAGATGGACTTCACCGGTACGGCCGATCTCGCCGAGCGCAAGGCTGTCTGGGAAAAGATCCAGGTGCTCTTCTACGAGCAGGTTCCCGCCATCAAGGTCGGCGACGCCTATTCGTATGATCTCATGTCGCCAAAGCTGCAGGGTATCGGCCCGCAGATCTTCTGGCCGACGTTCTGGAACGCCTCGTTCAACAAGCAGTAGTCTTCCCCGGGCGCGCCCATTCGTGCGTCCGGACCTTCAAGCCGCCGAACGACCTGCCACCGGAAGCCTGTGAATGTGGTCTTATGTCCTGACGCGCGTGGCTGCGATGCTGGTAACGCTGTTTTTCGCGTCGATCATCATCTTCGGGTTTATTCACGCCATACCCGGTGATCCGATCTACGTACTGCTCGGCGACATGGCGACGCCGGAACAGGCCGAGAAGCTGCGCGAAAGCCTCGGGCTGAATCAGCCGATCATCGTTCAGTATCTTCAATGGGCCGGCAGGGCAGTGACGGGCGATCTAGGCCGGTCGATCTTCTACCAGGCGCCTGTCCTTTCGGCCATTGCCGACGGTGCCGAGACCAGTATCCTTCTGGCTTCGATCACCATGACCTGGGTCCTCCTCATCGGCGTGCCCATTGGCATGATCGCCGCGATGCGGCATGGCACCTGGCTCGACCAGGGGTTGTCGGGCGCAGCCATGCTGCTTGCATCCGTCCCCACCTTTTGGGTCGGTCTCTACCTGATCCTGATCTTCGCCGCCTGGCTGGGGTGGCTGCCGAGTTCGGGGTATCCCTCGATCTTCGAAGAAGGCGGGCTCGCGAACTTGCGTTACCTGCTTCTGCCGAGCCTGACGCTCGCGGCGCCGAATGCGGCCCTGATCCTGCGGCTCACGCGGGCCAGCATGCTCGATGTGTCGCGCGAGGACTATGTGCGGACCGCGCGGGCCAAGGGCATCCGCCCATGGCGTGTCGTGACGCGGCACATCTTCCGCAATGCGCTGCTGGCGGTGGTATCGGCCTTCGGCTTCACCTTCGCGGCTCTGCTGTCGGAGGCCGTGGTAACTGAAACGGTGTTCGCATTGCCCGGCATCGGGCGGCTGGTGGTGCAGTCCATCCTCAACCGCGACTATCCCGTCATACAGGGCATTACCCTCGTGGTGGTGGTCATCTACCTCGTGATCAACCTGCTCGTCGACATATCCTACCGGCTCCTTGATCCCAGGGTGGAACTGCAATGAAGCGTGCAATGTCGTGGCTCGCCCCGTTCGCCGCCCGCCCGATTGCGCTGGTGGGTCTGGCGCTACTGGTCGTGGTGCTGTTGGCGGCGTTTTTTGCTCCCTGGATGGCGCCATTCGATCCGCAGGAAATGGATCCGATCATCCGCCTCAGCCCGCCGGATGCGGTCCACTGGTTCGGCACGGACCAGTTCGGCCGCGATACGCTGTCGCGCGTGATCTACTCTTCACGCATGGCGCTCCTTGTCGGGGTCGGTGTCGTGGTGTTCGCGATGCTGACCGGCGTGCCGATCGGGGTCTTCTCTGCACTGTTCCCGCGCGTAGGTCACGTGCTCATGCGCATGGTCGATGTGCTGATGGCGTTTCCCTCGCTGCTGTTGGCGCTGGGACTGATCGTTATCCTCGGCCCAAGCGTCGCCAATTCCATCATTGCGGTGGGAGCGGGTTTTCTCACGACCACGACACGCATCGTCTATGGGCTGACCTTGCGCCTGAAATCGGAGACCTATGTCGAAGCGGCGCGAAGCATGGGTTCGCGAACAGGATGGCTGATTACGAGGCACATCCTGCCCAATCTCGTATCGCCGCTGCTGGTGCAGGCAAGCTTCGTCTTCGCCTTTGCGCAACTCGCCGCGGCCTCGCTCGATTTCCTCGGGCTGGGTGCGCCCCCAACCATTCCGAGCTGGGGCAATATGCTGGCGGAGTCGCGCCAGTTCATCACGCGTGCCTCGTGGCTGCTGTTCTTTCCGGGCATGATGATCGTCTTGACCGCATTCGCCCTCAACCTGGTTGGCGACTCGCTGCGTGACCGTCTCGACCCGCGCTTCCGCGATATGCTCGGAGGTGAAGCATGAGCATGCTGGCTTTGGAGTATCTCACGGTCTCGGTCGGGTCCGGCAGTTTCGCGGTCGATATCGTCAGCGGCGTATCTCTCAGCGTCGGTCGTCGGGAGATTGTAGGACTCGTCGGCGAGTCCGGTTCGGGCAAGAGCATGACCTCGCTGGCAGCGATGGGTCTTCTGCCCAAGCCTGGACCGCACATCCGCTCGGGACGCATCCTGCTGGCCGGGGTTGATGTCACGCAACTCGAGCCGTGGCAGCGGGTCGAGGCGGGCCATGGCGCCATGGCCATGATCTTCCAGGAGCCAATGACGTCGCTCAATCCGGTGCGGCGCGTCGGCGACCAGATCGTCGAAGCGGTGCAGGTGCGCGAGAAGATCTCGCGCGCCGCCGCTATGGATCGAGCGAGGGAGCTGCTCGAACTGGTGCGCATTCCCGACGCCCTGATGCAGCTCAGAGCCTTTCCGCACCAGCTGTCCGGCGGCATGCGTCAGCGGGTGATGATCGCCATCGCGCTTGCCAGCCGGCCGCAGGTGCTCATCGCTGACGAGCCGACCACCGCACTCGACGTCACGGTGCAGTTCCAGATTCTCCGGTTGCTGCGAGAGCTCTGCAACGAGCTGGACATGGCAATGCTGTTCATTACCCACGACATGGGCGTCATCGCGCAACTGGCCGATCGCGTGGCGGTCATGTACGCGGGGCGGATCGTCGAGACGGCCTCGGTGAAGGAGTTGTTCGGGGCGCCGGGGCATCCCTATTCACGCAGCCTGATGGACTGCATGCCCATTCGCGGCGTAGGGCTGCGCCGGCTTCGAACAATTGCCGGCCAGGCGCCGCGGCCGGGCAGCGTGCGCGCCGGCTGTGCCTTTGCGGCAAGATGTCCAGATATGCAGGACAGTTGCCGCGTGGACTTGCCACCGCGACGCGAACTTGGAGCGGGCCATGATGCGCTGTGCGGCTTTCCCGTCACCGATGGGAGGCCGCTTTGAGCGTGACCCCGATCCTTGCAGTCGAGGGACTGCGAACCAGCTTCAATCTCAAACGCGGAGGCAGGCGCGTCCAGGTACAGGCCGTCGACGATGTGAGCCTTACGCTCGCCGAGGGAGAGGTGCTCGGCATCGTGGGAGAATCGGGCTGCGGCAAGACCACCGTGGGCCGCTCGATCATGAGGCTCGCTCAGCCGCAGGGCGGCCGCGTGGTGTTCCGGGGAACCGATGTTCTGAGCGCCACCGGCAAGGGATTGAACGATCTGCGGCTCAGTATCCGGATGGTGTTTCAGGATCCGTATGCCTCGCTCAATCCCCGCCGGACCATCGGCGACTCGATCGCCGAGGCAGGCGACATCAATCGTGCGTTCAAGGATCGCGGCGACCGCGTCCGGCAGATCGCCGACAGCCTATCGGCGGTGGGACTCGATCCGAGCTTTGCCACCCGCTACCCGCATGAACTTAGCGGCGGCCAGCGCCAGCGCGTCGGCATCGCGCGGGCCATCCTCCCGGTGCCTGCTATCGTCATCGCCGACGAGCCGGTCTCGGCGCTGGATGTGTCGGTCCAGGCGCAAGTGCTGAACCTGCTGATGGATTTGAGGGAGCGGCTCAAGCTCTCGATGATCTTCATCTCTCACGACATCGGCGTGATCGGCTATGTCAGTCATCGCGTTGCCGTCATGTATATGGGCCGCATCGTCGAACTGGCCGATACGAAATCCATACTCGAGCGCCCGGTTCACCCGTACACCCACGCGCTGATGGCGGCGGTTCCGCGGCCCGATCCGACGCTGAGGATAGCGGGTGCGATGCCAACGAGCGAGCCGCCTAGCCAGCTCAATCGCGCCGCGGGCTGCGCCTACGCTCCGCGGTGCCCGCTGGCGAACGACCGGTGCAGGGTCGAGGCACCGCAACTGCGGACGCTCGGCGACGCGGTTGTTGCCTGTCACAACGCCGGGGCGTAGAGCCCCAGGGGCAGACGCTGGGCGGGCTGTGTCCGATCCCGTGCTATCAGGCATCGGCAGAGTGGTCGCCGCCGGGCTGCTGAGTTCTCACATGGTGCGATTTCGGGCTTCGCCGCAGTGAGGGGGCGGCGCCGTGCCGGGCGGCAGCGCGAAAGGCATCCGTTCGGTCCTGCTGCAGCTCAACGGAGCTTGCCGAGACTTGGAGGGACCTGCAGGGTCTATCCCGCTTAGGTGGATCTCCAACCTGGACTTGCCCATCATGAGCCGCTGTGGCAGCTAGCTGACATTGTCCAACGAGAGCCAGTACCGTGACAACACAGCGCGAAATCGCCCGCCGGGCCAAGACCTCGCTCAAGACCGTCTCGCGCGTCATCAACCGCGATCCGCTCGTCAATGCCGACACGCGCGCCCGCATCGAGGCCATCATCGCCGAGATCGGCTACGAGCCTTCCCAGGCCGCCCGCATGATGCGGTCCCAGCGCAGCAATGTGATCGGTTTCCTCGCCGATGGCGTTGCGACCTCGGCCTCCTCGATCGACCTCATCCGGGGCGCCCAGGACGTCGCCTGGGAGCGCGGCAAACAGATGATGCTGTTCAACATCGAGCGCGGCACCCACAGCGCCGCCATGGCCGACAGCCAGCTCGCCGCCTTCCGCGCCGAGGCGATCATCTACGCCGCCACCTTCCACCAGAGGGTGGACCTCGCGCCGACCGGCGTGCCGCATGTCCTGCTCAACTGCTTCGACACCTCTGGGCAATCGGCCACCATCCTGCCCGACGACTACCAACTCGGCTTTGACCTCACCGAAGAAGTCATAAGGCGCGGCTATCGCCGCCCGTTGTTCTTCAATTTGGCCGACTCGGTCACCGCCAGCCACCTTCGCGCCCGCGGCTTCGAGGATGCGGCCCGCGCCCATAACCTCGACTTCAGCGACCGGGTGCATGTGGCGGCGGCTCCGCCCGAGGAGGGGCAGGTCTATTTTCTTGACCGGCTCCTGCCGCAAGTGCTGGCCGAGGCGGATCGGCCCGACATCATCATCTGCGGCCAGGACCTCATGGCCGTTCCGCTCTATTTCCTCTTGGCCGAACGTGGGCTGACGGTGGGCAGGGAGATCGCCGTGGCAAGCTTCGATAACCTCCAGCCCATTGCCCCGCTGCTGCGACCGGGCCTGTCGACCATGGAACTGCCCTACTACCAGATGGGCCGTACAGCCATGGCTATCGCCATAGACGGGCCAGGCGCGGATCTGGTCCAGCTGGTCCGCGGCAGCTTCGTGGATCGCGCTTCCATGTGAACACTTTCGGCCATGCGCCCAGTCAGCTGTCTATTGACAACGTGAGACATAGTCGCTAGCAATGTCTCACGTTGTCATAGCGCGACGTCATATGGGGAGGAGATCAAATGAAGCATGCCCTGTTCGCAGGCGCGGCCCTGGCCGCCTTTGCAGTTTGCTCGCAGGCGATGGCCGGTCAGCTGACCGCATGGGTTATCGATGCGGCGGCCGAAAAGCCCTATTTCGACCAGCTGGCTGGCGCCTTCAACGCCCAGTTCGAAGCCAGCGGCGTGACGCTGGAAGTGCTGCCGGTGCCCAGTTATAACGACGCCATCCAGGCCGCGTCGGTGTCCGGTGGTTTGCCGGACATCATCCTGCTCGATGGTCCCAACATGGCTGCCGCCGCCTGGGCCGGCACCATCCAGCCGATCACCAGCCTCATCGATCCCGCTCTGCTCAAGGACATGATGCCGGGCGTTCTTGCGCAGGGCACCTACGGTCCCACTGGGGAGCTCTACTTCGTCAGCGCCTATGACTCCACGGTCATTCTGTGGGGCAACCGCAAGCAGCTCGAAGCTGCCGGCGTGCGCATCCCGACCTCCGTCGAGGATGCTTGGACGCGAGAGGAATTCCGCGATGCGCTGGAGCAGTTGGCCCAGGTCGACGGCGTCAAGTGGCCGCTCGACATGAAGCTCAACTACGGCGCCGGCGAATGGATGACCTATGGCTTCGCGCCCTTCGTCCAGTCCAATGGCGGCGACCTGATCGACCGCACCACCTGGGTGGCCGAAGGCACGCTCAACTCGCCGGGCAATATCGACGTCGTCACCGAGCTGCAGGACTGGTACAAGCGCGGCTGGATCGTCCCGGCCAGCGCCGGCGACAACCAGTTCTATGGCGAAAAGACCGCTGCCCTCTCCTGGGTCGGCAATTGGATGTGGCCCCCGCACAGCGAAGGCCTGGGCGATGACTTGGTGATGATCCCGGCGCCCAATTTCGGCCCTGACGGCGTCAAGTCGGCCAATGGCGGCTGGGGCTGGGCGGTGCCGACCGCCACCACCAATCGCGAAGACGTCAAGGTGTTCCTCGACTTCGTCATGTCCGACGAGCAGGTGGCCCTCTACGCCGATATCACCGGCTTCGCGCCCTCCCGCGCCGCCGCCATCCCGCTGTCGGAAAAGTTCAAGGAGTCCGGCCCGCAGGACCTGTTCGCCGAACAGGGCAATTGCTGCGCTGTGGTGCGCCCTGTCCATCCGGCCTATCCGGCCATTACCCTGGCCTGGTCGCGCGCCCTGCAGAACATCCTGTCCGATGGTTCTGCCGACGTGAAGACTGAGCTCGATGCCGCCGCCCAGGCCATCGACCAGGATATCGCCGACAACCAGGGTTATCCGCCGTTCAGCGCCCAGTAAGACTGCTCGAAATGGGCGCCGCGACAGCATCGCGGCGCCCATGATTTATCACGCGCCGAACGCCGCGCGCATGGAGGCGGTTCATGACGATCAATTCCCACAGCAGGCGGCAGGAGCTGGCCATGCTGGTGCCGGCCATGCTGTTCCTGGTGGCCATCATCTTCGTACCGTTCGCGCTGTCGATCTGGTTCTCCTTCACCGACCAGCGCCTCGTGCCCCGGCCCATTCCCACCAGCTTTGTCGGGATCACCAATTACGAGCGCCTGTTCGCCGACCGGCTTTTCTGGCAAGCCATCGGTAATACGCTGCTCTTCGCGGTGCTGGTGGTGCCGTTCCAGCTCGCCATTTCCCTGGCTGCCGCCATGGCACTTAATGCCGCCATCCCGTTCCGCAGCTTCTTTCGGTCGGTTTCCATCCTGCCGCTGCTGCTACCCATGACCGTGGTGGTCGCCATCTGGTCGATGCTCTACCGCATCCCCACCGGCCCTCTGAACCTGGTTTACCAATGGTTCACCGGTTCGGAGAACTACGTCGACTTCATCGGCGGCTCGTCCACAGCAATGATCTCGCTGGTCGTGCTCTCTGCTTGGGCGAGCTTTCCCTATCAGATGCTGATCTACCTCGCAGGCCTGCAGGACATTTCGCCCGAGCTCTACGAGGCCGCCAAGCTCGACGGCGCCGAGAGCTGGCAGCGCTTCCGTAGTGTCACCTGGCCGGGGCTGCGTAACGTCAACATCTTCCTTCTGATCCTCACTACCATCCAGGCGCTCAAGCTCTTCACCCAAGTCAATGTGATGACCAAGGGCGGCCCCAATGGGGCCACCACCACCATCATCTACTACCTGTTCCAGCAGGGCTACACGACCCAGAAGGTCGGCTACGCCTCCGCGATCGCGGTGGTCTTCTTCGTGGCGGTCTCGGCCATAGCGCTCATGCAGCGCATTCTGCTCAAGAATGAGGGGGATAGCTGATGCTCGCCCGTCTTCTGCGTTCGGGCACGCTTCTGCCCCTGGTCTTTGCCATCGTCCTGGCGCTGGGCATCCTGTTGCCCCTGCTCATGATGCTCACCATCAGCCTCAATCCAGACGAGCAGGACATCCTGATCTCCATGGGCACCCTGCGCTCGTTCATCCCCGAAGTATTTTCGGCGCAGAACTATGTCGACGTCTGGATGGACCCCAGCCGCCCCTTTCCGCGCTATCTGGTCAACACGCTGGTGATCACGTTGAGCACGCTGCTCATTTCCATCGTGATCAATTCCATGGCCGCCTTTGTGCTGGCCCAGGGCACGCTGCCGATCCGCAAGCCCGTGCTGCTTCTGATCGTCGCCACCATCGCCGTGCCGGCCGAAAGCCTGGTGTTGCCCCAACTGATGATGGCCGGCTGGGTCGGCATCATCGACAGCTATCAGGTGCAGGTGCTGCCCGGCATCGCCAATGCCATGTCGATCTTCCTGTTCTTCCAGTTCTTCAGTCGCATGCCCAAGGAACTGATCGAGGCGGCTCGGATCGATGGGTTCTCGTTCTTTCAGATCTATCGCTATATCGCCATGCCGTTGTCGCGCCCGGTCGTTTCAGCCATCGCCATCCTGCAGTTCCTCGAAGTGTGGAACGCCTATCTCTGGCCGGTCATGGTCACGCGTGGCCCCGAATACCGCCCGCTGACCGTCGCCATGGGCGCCTTCTTCGGCACCAATCAGCGCATTCCCTGGGGCGACGTCATGGCCTTTGCCGTCTCAATGGCCGTGCCGGTTATCCTGTTCTTCCTCATCATGCAGCGCCAGTTCATCGCCTCGGTAATGAGCGCCGGCGTCAAGGGCTGACCGCAGGTGTCCGAACACTATCGTCCGAACCTGCATTTCACCCCGCGCACCGGCTGGATGAACGACCCCAACGGCATGATCCGCGTCGATGGCGTCTGGCACCTTTTCTTCCAGCACGACCCGGACAGCACCAGCCATGGGCCGATGCACTGGGGCCACGCCACCAGCACCGATCTCGTGCACTGGACCGAACAGCCCGTGGCGCTCCATCCGACGGAACTGGGCACCTGTTACTCCGGCAGCGCCATCGAAACCGAAGCGGGCGAGGTCAAGCTCTTCTATACCGCCCACAGCCGTACCGCCACGGGCGAGGACTATGAGGTCCAGTGCCTCGTCAACGCCGACGCAGCCGCTTCGGCCTTCCGGGTGGATCCGGCAAATCCGGTTGTGCCCAATCCTGGGCTGGTTGCCTTCCGCGACCCCAAGGTCATCTGGCACGAACCGAGCCTTCGCTGGATCATGCTGGTGACCGAAGGGCAATCCATCGGCTTCTACGGCTCGACCGACCTCAAGAGCTGGTCGCATCTCTCCAGCTTCGGCGAAGGTCACGGCCGCCATAGCCCTGGCCCCTGGGAATGCCCGGACATGGTGCCTCTCACCGCACCTGGCGGCGAAACCGTTTGGATGCTGACTATCGGGCTCAATCCGGGCGGCTATGCGCCGGGTTCGGGCACGCAGTACTTCCTCGGCCAGTTCGACGGAACGATCTTCACCAATGCCAATCCGCCGCAAACCGAGCTCTGGCTCGACTACGGCCGCGACTACTATGCCGCCCAGAGCTTTTTCGAGCGCGGGGGCACCGCGACCCCCACCGCCATCGCTTGGGTCAGCAACTGGCTCTATGCCCGCCAGACGCCGACGCGGGAATTCCGCGGGGTGATGTCGCTGCCGCGCGAACTGCGCGTGGTCGATACGCCGGACGGCCTGCGTGTCGCGGCCCGCGTGCCCTCTGCCGTCCAGAGGGCCTTCGCAGCCGTCAACCATCCTGGAACGAGCCGCGTCGACATTTCGGTCGATCTGGCCGCGGGCGAAGGCATGGCCGTCACCCTCTTTGGTGAGAAGGGCCCACACTTCGTCATCCAGCGGGACGGTCTCAATCGGGCGCGCATCCGCACCTTGCGGGCCGCGCGTGCCGGTATCGAACATTTCGCACACGACTACGTCGTCAACCTGCCCTGGCCGCACGAAGGCGGGCTTAACGTCACTCTGTTCATCGACCGGGGTCTGGTGGAACTTTGCGCCGCCGATGGCGAAGTCTGGATCACCAATCTCTTCTTCCCGGCCAATCCGGAGGCGCCCACGACCATCCGCCGCGCCAACCAGACACAGGAGACTGCAAATGGCTGATCACGTCTTCTCCTCCGTCAGCAAGCGCTTTGGCAATGTGGAAGTGATTCCTGGTCTGGACCTGACCATTTCCTGATGCTGCGCCACAGTCCGCGACGGGGCCGTTCTGCAGAATGCACGAGATCCGTACAAAATCGGATTCCTGTCTGCCTCCCCTCTTGAGTCAGAATTTGCCGCGCTCGCTTCCGCTTGCGCTCCTGCGAGCAACTTCGTTTCGGCGAGTAACCGAACGTCGCCAATCGAGCCGATCTCCTCAACACAATCGGCCACAAGCAGACATCGCCGTGGAGCCTACGAATGACCCGATGTGTTGCCTGGGAACAGACGCAGGAAGCCATCCCGAGCAAGCGCGGTGAAGGCGTGATCGATCTCGGTGGGATCCTCCTTGGCGCCGCGATCCATCCACCAGCTGAGTACGGACATGAACGCTCCGACAATGAACTGTACCGCGAGTTCGGTCTCGTATGGGCGTTCGGTTTTCGGGGCCCGCGCGATGAGGTCGTCGCGAACCAGCTCGCAGACGTATAGCCGAAATGCCTCCATGATGATCGGACCGGCCCGACCCCGCTTGAGGGCGCGGTAGAGATCTTTTCGCTCCTTTAGGTGTTCGGTCATGAAGCGACTGAAGCTCAGGAGATGGCCGTCTGGGCCATCCGACTTGTGTCGCACCGCATGGTCTCGCAAAAGCATATCCCGGAAGTGTAGCGTTCCGCTGCGGAGAAGATCGTCCTTGTCTGTGAAGTGCGCATAGAAGGTCGAGCGGCCGACATTGGCCGCTTCGGCGATGTCCATGACGCTGATCTCATCATAGTCCCGTTGGCCGATAAGCTCGATCAGCGCCTGATGCAGGGCCTGCCGCGTCCGCATGGCTCGCCGGTCAATATTGCCGTGCGCTTCGAAATCCCCGTGAAGCGGGTTTTTCCGGTCATTTTCATCGGAGTGTTTCGAACTGGACACAGACGCCACCTCTGTTCATTGCGCTCCCAGACAAGTGTCCAATATCACACACTTGTTCGGTAGTCAGGAGGAATGGATGACGATGGGTGAGGGTGAACGAGCGCTCGACGGAAATAGGCCGTTGATTGTGATGAGCGGCGTCGGCAAGAGCTATGAAACGCCGGCCGGCAGCTTCACTGCACTGTCCGGCATCGACATCGACATTGATCGCGGCGACTTCCTCGCGATCGTCGGCAAGTCGGGCAGCGGCAAGTCCACGCTTATCAACCTGCTTACCGGCATCGACCGAGCCAGCACAGGCAGCATCACCGTCTCCGGCGAGCCCATTACCGGCAAATCCGAAACCGCTCTGGCGGCGTGGCGCGGCCGCAACGTCGGCATCGTGTTTCAGTTCTTCCAGCTCCTGCCAACGCTCACCATTGCCGAGAACGTCATGCTGCCGATGGACCTATGCGGTACCTACGCCGGCAAGCGACGGGCGCGGGCCCTGGAGCTGATCGAGAAGGTCGGCATTCGCGACCAGGCCGACAAGTTTCCCTCAGCACTTTCCGGTGGGCAGCAGCAGCGGGCGGCCATCGCCCGCGCCCTCGCAAATGATCCGCCCTTGTTGGTCGCCGATGAACCCACTGGCAACCTCGATTCCCAAACGGCGGACGATGTGCTCGGCCTCTTCGCTGATCTCAGTGCGAAGGGCACCACGGTCGTCATCGTCACGCATGAGCGCGACATAGCAGCTCGCGTCGACCGCAACATCGTTCTGCGCGACGGGATCATCGACAGCGACACCGCCGGTCGTCGCGTCCGGGCAGCGGAGTAGAGACCATGCGTTGGACCAAACTCTGGCGGGACATTCAGGCCGAGAGCGGCCGGGGGCTGATCATGCTCACCGCGATCGCTTTCGCCCTCTTTGCGGTTACGACCATGCTGGGTGCTTACGGCATCGTCACCCGCGAAGTGCGCACGAACTATCTGAGCACTAACCCCGCGCATGTGACGATCGACGTGGGCGCCGTGACACAGGACATGCTGGCCTTTGCGAGAGACTTTCCCGGCGTCGCGACCGCCGAGGCCCGGTCGGTCATCGAAGCGCGGGCAGAGGTCGGCGGCGAGTGGATGCGGATGCTGATCTTCGTCGTAGATGACTTCGACGCGATGCAGATGAACCTCTTCCGTCCGGTTTTTGGCGATTGGCCTCCAGCGGATGGAACGATGCTCGTCGAGCGTCTTGCGGTGGAGACCCTCGCCGCGGGCATCGGCGACAAGGTCACCATTCGAACGCCGTCGGGGCGGGTCGCCAGCGTCCCGGTTTCGGGCACCGTTCACGATACAACCCTGGCGCCGGCATGGCAGGAGCAATCCGGCTACGGCTATCTCAGCCTGGCGACCTGGTCGGCGCTCGGGGAACCCGCGAAGCTCGAAGAGCTACGCATCAAGTTCGAAGGCAATCCCACCCAGGCCCAGATCGACAGCAAAGCGTTGGAACTGGCCGACGCCCTCCGGGCCCGCGGGTTCGAGGTGCATGACGTGAAGGCGCCGCCCGCCGGGCAGCACCCGCACCAGGGACAGATCAGCAGTGCCCTCCTGATGTTCCTCGGACTGGCTTGCCTGGCCTTCGTGCTGGCGGCTGTCCTCGTGGCCGCGGTGCTCGCTGCGACCCTTGCCCGGCAGGCCCGGGAAATCGCCGTAATGAAAGCAGTCGGCGCCCGAGGCGGGCAGATCGCGGGGCTCTATCTTGTCGCTCTGCTTGCCCTGGGCGCATTGGCACTCGTCGTCAGCCTCCCGCTGGGAGCATGGGCCGCCGGTGGGCTCTCTGTCGTCATGGCGAACGCCATGAACTTCCTCGTCCTCGACAACTCGATCCCGTTCTGGATTTATGTGGTGGTAATCGCGGCGGGTCTGCTGATGCCGATCATCGCGGCCCTGCCCGCGGTCATGCGGGCAAGCAATGTCACCGTGCGAGAGGCGCTATCCTCGACCGGCGTGGCCTCAAGCTTCGGCGCCGGGTCATCGGGGCGCGTGCTAAGTCGCTTCGGCGGCCTCGGCCTCATCTGGCTCCTGGCGGCTCGAAACACCTTTCGTCGACGCGGGCGGCTCCTGCTATCGCTGGCGCTGCTCGCCACCGGTGGAGCCCTGTTCATCACGGCGCTGAGCGCAAGGGACGGCTGGCGCGAGATCGCCGCCAGTGCCTTGACCAGTCGCCACTACGACGTCGAGTTTCGTCTCTCGGCGCCAGTCCCGGAAGCGCGTATCGGGCAGGCGCTCGTCGCCTCCGGAGCCGTGGCGCGGCACGAAGTCTGGGGAATTGCCGAGACCGCCTACGTCAATGCCGATCAGCTCAGCATCATGCGAACCTATCCGGATCGCGGGCACGGCAGCTTCTCGATCATCGGCGTTCCACCGGCCACCAACCTGGTCTCGATGCCGCTTATCCAAGGCCGCTGGCTTGAAGAGGGCGACACAGACGCCCTGGTCCTCACCCAACAGAACCATCGGGGCAGTTCGGCACCGAAGCTTGGCGACAGACTCACACTCGAGGTGGATGGCAGGCCGCGCAACTGGACGCTGGTAGGCGTGGTCCGGGAGATCGGCGGCGGCGGCGCCTACGTGAACAAGTCCGCCTTCGAAACGACCGCCGGCGCGGCGGCCGGACAATTGGTGCGCATCGTGTTCTCGCCGGATTTCGGGGGCGGGCGGGATGCAGCGCTGGCCGCGGTCGAAACCTCCCTGGCCAAAGCAGACATCCAGATCGAAAGGGCTATGCCGGTCGACACGCTTTATCTCGCGCTCGTCGGCCACGTCGAAGTGCCGGTGACCATGCTGATTGCGGCCGCTGTGCTTCTCGCGTTGATCGGGGGCTTAGGCCTGGCGTCGATGATGACGGTCAATGTGCTGGAGCGCACCCGCGAGATCGGGGTAATGAAGGCCGTAGGGGCTACGCCGGCAACAGTCCTCAAGATCGTCGTCGGCGAAGGTCTCTTCACCGCAGGCCTGAGCTGGCTCGTTGCGATGGGCCTGGCGCTGCCGCTCATCGCCCTAATCGGCCTCTCTGGCACCGTGATGTTTGGGACGGCTTTGCCCTTCGTTGTCTCATCCATGGGAGCCGGCATCTGGCTCGCCGCCGTGCTCATCATTGCGCTCATTGCCAGCGCAGTCCCGGCATGGCGTGCATCTCGGCTCGTCGTTCGCCAGGCACTCGCCTACACGTGATCCCAACTCAAGAGAGAACAATGCGTAGCAGCACTCGCCTCATCCTGACCGTGGCCGTCATCGCGGTTGCCGTTGGCCTTCTCGGTTGGGCTGCCCAAAGCCTCGACCTCGTCGGCATGATCGCCACAGCCCACACCCCGCCACAGCATGGCGGCTAGCCGGCCAGGCCCAGCACGGCCAGCAGGACAAGTATGGCGAGCGTCGAGGTCAGGACCGACAGGTGCCCATGGCCACGGTCAGCGCCCGTCCGGGATCTGGTAGGCCTGGCGGCAATAGGAGCGGAAGGCCTCCATTTCCGGGGTGAAGTCGATGCCCTTGCGGTAGGCCAGGCCGACGTCCATGGCCGGGATCGGGTCGCGCACGTTGACGGTTTCGATGCGCTTGCCCTCCAGCGACCAGGGCCGGTGAACCATGTCGGATAGGATGGCGACGCCCTGGCCGTTGGCGACAAGAGACCGAACGGCTTCAACCGATGACGTTCGCAGGCTCACGTCAGGCTGGTACGGGCTCTGGCTCCAGTACTTGAGCGAGGATTGCGCCGCCTCGTCGACGGTCAGCATGATGTACGGCTCCCTGGAGATTTCTTCGAGCCCCACGCTTTCCCTCGCCAGCAGCGCGTGCCGGGTCGGCACCCACAACCGACGGGTGGAACTGAGCAGCCGCTCGGTGGCGAGCGCCGGGTTCTGGATGTTCGAGGTCAGCAGCACGGCGATGTCGTAGCGGTTGCTCAGCAGCCCCTCTTCGATCGACTCGCGGTTGAGCTCGAACAGCTGCAGCTCGAGCCGGGGGAACAGGCGGCGGAACCGTTCGATGTGGAAGGGCAGGAAATAGCCGATCACCGTATAGGTGGCCGCCACCATCAGCCGGCCGCTGAGCTCGCTGCTCACCACATTGAGATGGGTCGCCTCCTCGACCTTACTGAGGATGTCGTAGGCGTGGGAGAGGAATTGCCGCCCCGGTGCGGTCAGCTCCATGCCGTGCGAGGAGCGCAGGAACAGGGCCGCACCGACCGTCTGTTCGAGGTCCTTGATCGCGGTGGTGATCGCCGATTGCGAGATGGCCAGCTCGATGGCGGCCTGCGAAACCTGCCCCAGTTCGGCGGTGGCCACGAAATAGCGGAGTTGCCTGAAGCTGACGGTCACGGCGCGCCTTCCGCTCTGATTTTTCGATAGCGCGGCGCATTATTCTGCATGGCCGTTCGCGCCCCCCGCAGCGGCCGTGGCTGAAATCCGCGGGCCCGGCCGCTAATCGGTTGAAAAGGCTGGCCCACGCCGCACCCCGCGCTCTCGATTGCCTATCTGATTATCAGATAGATAGGATCGGAATATAGCATTTTTCAAATGAATGCGAAGCCCCTAACGTTGATGCACGTCAAGGCACTGGCCCTGGCGTGCCGATATTTGAGGCAGGGAGTTTCGAGTGGTGCTGCGGGCCGTGGACATCAACTGCGACATGGGCGAGGCCTTCGGCCGCTGGTCGATCGGCGACGCCCGTGACAGTGCCATCATGGGCCTGATCAGCTCCGCCAATATCGCCGCCGGCTTTCATGCCGGCGACCCCAACCTGATCGACGATACGGTGCGGCTGGCAGTGCAGCACGGCGTGGGCATCGGCGCGCATCCGGGGTATCGCGACCTGCAGGGGTTTGGCCGCCGCAAAATTGCCGGGTCGGCCAAGGAACTGGTCAACGACGTCGTCTACCAGGTCGGCGCACTGCGGGAATTCGCCCGCCGCTACGGCGCGTCGCTGCAGCACGTAAAGCCGCACGGCGCCCTCTATATGGAAATGGCGGTCAATGCCGAACTCTCCGGGCTGTTCATCGACTACATGCGCCAGGCGGCCCCCGGCGCCTTCGTCTTCTGCATGGCCGGCTCGGCCACCGATGCCGCCGCCCGCGCCGCCGGGCAACCGGTGGTGCGCGAGTTCTATGTCGACCGCGACTATGACGACACCGGCTCGATCGTCTTTGTGCGCGACGCCGTGCGCGTCGACCCCGCGGCGCTGGCGGCGAAGGCCCTGCGCGCCTGCCGCGAGGGCAGGGTGCGCACCATCACCGGCAACGACCTCACCATCGACTTTGAATCGCTGTGCATCCACTCCGATACGCCGGGGGCCGAGACGATCCTCACGCAAACGCGGGAGGCGCTGGTGGGGGCAGGCATCCGCATTGCCCCGGTATCCGAGCTGGTGCCCACCTGAGGGCAAGGAGATAGCCATGAG
>Ga0214473_10002628_pt1 | contig 22024 bp, 15 predicted proteins | sample RVTome_7_FD_203509 | JGI IMG/M metagenome (GOLD analysis project Ga0214473, IMG submission 203509) | Soil microbial communities from uranium-contaminated site in the Upper Colorado River Basin, Wyoming, United States - RVT98D197 | ecosystem: Environmental > Terrestrial > Soil > Contaminated >... | reverse complement strand
ACACCGGCCACGCCGAGCCCAGCCGCCGCCGCGATGAATGGCGTCCTGACCGACCGCGTCCGCGCCGGTGAAGAAACCGCCGCCGCGACGGGCGCCTCGACCCACGCCGCCGGGCTGGCGACCGCCGCATCCGCGACGCCGTCGTCCATCGAGCGGGCGCCACCGGCGATCGCTTCCCGCACCAGCGCAGCGAGATCATCGGCATCCGCGGTCTGGCCGAGCTCCTCTATCGCCGCGTCCAGCTCCTGGAGCATCGCGCGCGCGCTCTGCTGGCGCTCCTCGGGGAAGCGCGCGACCGCCCGGCAGAGCAGGCGATCGAGGCAGGGACCGACGGCCACGACATCGCTCGCCCGTCTCGGCTCGGGATCCTCCGCAGCCCGAAGAAGCTGGATCTCGCTCTCGGCCCGAAGATAGGGCTCACCCGTCACGAGCTCGAAGAGCACGAGCCCCGCCGAGTACAGATCCGTCCGCGCGTCGATGGCGCTGCCCGTCACCTGCTCGGGTGCGAGGTACTTCAGCTTGCCCTTGATCACCCCGGTCCGCGTCCTCACGTCCCTCAGGGCGGAGCGGGCGATGCCGAAGTCACCGAGTCGAACCTCGCCGTTCCGCGAGAGCAGGACGTTCTGCGGCGTGACGTCCCGATGCACGATCCCCAGCGACCCACCGTCGTGGCCAGTCGCTTCGTGAACGTATTCGAGGGCCCGGAGTGCTTGGTGCACGACGTGCAAGGCCAGCGCTCGCGTGAAGGCCCTGCCCTGCCGTGCGAGCCATGCGACGAGCTCACTCAGCGAGAGCCCGTCGACGAGCTCCATCACGAGGTGGGGCTTCCCTCCCGCGGTGCCAAACCCGAGGACGCGGATGAGGTTCGGATGCTCGAGGGCGGCGTTGAGGGCGGCCTCGTGCTCCAGCATGCGCACCAGCTCCTCGTCCCGCGCGCACTGGGGCAAGAGGAGCTTCAGCGCCACTATCGGACTGTCGGGCTGGTCCGCGAGCCTGGCCTCGAAGATCTCCGCCATCCCGCCGACAGCGATCCGCCGCAGCAGCACGTAGTCGCCGACGCGTCCGACCGCGGCGGCCTCAGTCGACCCGAAGCCCATGCTTGTGCATCAGCCGGTAGCAGGACTGACGGGAAAGGCCCGAGACCCGCGCGGCCTCCGAGAGGTTGTCGCCGTGCTTCTCCAGCAAGCGCTTGAGATAGTCGCGCTCGAAGCGGTCGGTGCAAAGCTGCTTGGCTTCGTGGAAAGGGAGCGCCGTGAGCGACGGATCGGGGGCCGGCACGCCGGCTTCGGGTGACGCCTTCGCGAGAGGATCGAGGGCGTCGAGCTCCCCGAGGGCCAAGAAGCGCTCGACGAAGTTCCTGAGCTCGCGGACGTTGCCTGGCCAGGAGTGGGCGAGGAGCAACTTCATGGTGGACGGCGGAATGTCGGGCGCGGCCTCGCCACCGAGCTTGGTCAGGAAGTGCCGCGCGAGCCTCGGGATCTCCTCGAGCCGATCTCTGAGGGGCGGAAGCCTGATGGAGATGACCGACATGCGGAAGAAGAGGTCCTGTCTGAAGCGACCCGCCCGCACCTCCTCGTCCAGATTGCGGTTGGTGCACGCGACGAACCGAACGTCCACGGCGCGGGTCGTCGTCTCCCCAACCCGTTGGATCGTCCGTGTCTCGAGCGCCCTCAGGAGCGTCGGTTGGAGCGCGAGCGGGAGCTCCCCGAGCTCGTCGAGGACGAGCGTGCCTCCGTCCGCGCTCTCGAACACTCCCTGTCGCGCTTCCACGGCCCCCGTGAAGGCTCCCCGGGCATGACCGAAGAGCTGACTCGCGATGAGGTTCTCGTTCGCAACTCCGCAGTCGAAGACGACAAAGGGCCCGTCGCTCCTCGCGGAGGAGTCGTGCAACCCCCGTGCGGCGAGCTCCTTGCCGGTTCCTGATTCACCGTACAAGAGGACAGTGGACTCGGTCCGTGCGACCCGCTCGAGAGCCGCGAAGGCCGCCCGCATCGCTGGGCTGTGGCCCAGGAGCTCGCCGAAATTCGTGCGGCGCGAGATGGGAATGCGGACCTCATCCCCCAAGCTCTCGAACGTGAGCTCGGTGTTCCCGACCACGATTCGCGCCGTGCGCGGTAGGTAGATCTCTCCGACTCGGTAGCCGTCCACCCGTGTCCCGTTGGTGCTCCCGAGGTCGCGCAGCAGGCACCCCGCCTCGGTCCAATGGAGCTCGAAGTGCCGCGCCGAGATCGTCTCGTCCGACAGGATCAGATCACTGTCCTCGGCCGTCCCCACGCGGAGCGAGGGGCGGTCGACGACCATCTCGCGGCCCTCGTCCGGCCCGGAGGTCACGGCCAGGCGGGTGCGGTCGAGCACGAGCGTCGGGGACTCCCCAGCGCGCTCGACGATCCGTGTGCCTGCTGCTGGTCCCGTGGCGCCCATCAACGCGCCTTACACTACCACGGTCGGGACCGTCTCCGTTTCGCAGTATGCTCGCCCCCATGACTGCGTCTTCCCCCGACGACGAAGCTGCCGGGCTCATCGACACCGACGGTGCTACGTTGGCCGCCTCCACGCCTGCACCAGCCGCCGAGGGCGCCGACCGCGCCTCCGGCCCGCGGCGAACGGGAGCCTCCGAGCCCCGCGCCGGCGACGACGCCCTCGCTGCCACCATGGGAGCCACGGGACCGGGCTCCTCGCCGAGCGGTACGCAGTTGCGCCGCGCCATTGCGGATCGCGGACCTGCGAGCGAGCCGCGGGCTGTGGACCCGAGCCCGCGACCCGTCACAGGTGACGGTTTCGAGGATCGCTACGACGTGGGCTCCCAGCTCGGGGAAGGGGGCATGGGAGAGGTCAGGCGTTGTGCTGACCTCCGCATCGGCCGAGACGTGGCTGTGAAGGTGATCCGGCCCGGTGACGGCTCGCGCTCGGATGCGAGGCGCAGGTTCGAAATGGAGGCCCGCGTGCAAGGGCAGCTCGAGCACCCGAGCATCGTGCCCGTGTACGACATGGGCTTGATGCCCGACCGCACCGCCTATTTCACGATGAAGAGGGTGCACGGTCTCACGCTCGAGCAGATCGTAGATTCGTTGCGCACAGGCGATCCCGGGGCCGTCGGGGCCCATTCGCAGCGCCGGCTGCTCAACGTGTTCGGTCAGGTGTGCCTCGCCGCGGCCTTCGCCCACAGCCGCGGCGTCGTCCACCGCGACCTGAAACCGTCGAACATCATCCTCGGGGAATTCGGCGAGGTGTACCTGCTGGACTGGGGCGTAGCGAAGATCGCCAACGCCGAAGGTCCTGGCGACGCCGAAAGTCAGCCGCGGCAAGAAGACTCGCCGCAGCAGGCCGGCGACGTGGACACGCGTCACTCCGACTCGAGCGGCTCGGAGCGCACCTCCGCAGGGACGATTCTCGGGACCCCCGGCTACATGGCGCCCGAGCAAGCGCGCGGAGCCATCGACGAGATCGACGCACGCGCGGACGTGTACGCTCTCGGCGCGATCCTCTTCGAGCTCCTGACGCTCGAGCCACTGCACCCGAGGACGACCACTCAGCGCATGCTCCTCGCCACCATGACCGGCGCAAACGCCCGAATCAGCGAGCGGGCCCCAGGACGGGACGTGGCGCCGGAGCTCGAAGCCATCTGCGTCCGCGCTACCGCCCTCGACCCTGCCGATCGCCTTGCGAGCGCCCGGGAGCTGCACGAAGAGGTCGAGCGCTTCCTCGACGGTGCGCGCGATCTCGAGCGCCGACGGGAGATGGCCGATCGCCACGCCCACGAGGCCGCTGCCGCCTTCGAGGAGGCACAGGGGAGCGGGCCGGCCGCTGCGGAGGCGAGGGCGCGGGCCATGCGCGCCGCCAACGCGGCCCTCGCCCTCGATCAGCAGCACCCGACTGCGCTGCGCACCCTGATGCAACTGTTGATCGCCCCAGGGGACGACTTGCCGCCGGAAGCGGAGGCGGAGCTCCGCCGCGCGCGCTCGCGCGACCGGGCGCGCACGGCCCGCGCGGCCGCCGTCGGGATCGCTGCGCTCTTCCTGCTCGACCCACTGATGGCCTGGGTGGGTATCCACGACTACGTGGCGCTCGTTCCACTTCTGCTGTTCATGGTTGCGACTGCGCTGGCCGCGTACTGGGTCAGTCGCAGGGTCGAGGTCACGCGCCTCCACTACGCCATCGTGACCGTGCTGTGCGCCGGGATCGCCGGCACGACCTGCGTGATGTACGGCCCGCTCTTCTTCGTGCCGACGGCGGCCCTGGCCGTGTTGTTCCCGCTCGCGGTCAACCTTCGCGCCGATGCCCTGCTGCGCCGGTTCATGATGACGCTCGGCGTGGCGTCGTTCGTCGTGCCAGCGGCGCTCCAATACGTCGGCGTGCTCCCCCCGTCCTATCAGGTGCGCGAAGGGATGCTCTCGATCCTGCCCTGGGGGCTCGAGTTTCCAGACGGGCCCACGCAGATCTTCCTCGTCTGTCTGGGGGTCGCCATGCTGGTCGTCCCGCTCTGGGTAACCGGCCGGGCGCTCGACGCCATGGCCAGCGCGGAGCGGCGGCTGTTCGTCCAGGCCCACAACCTCAAGCTCCTCGTGCCCGACGACGCGCGGCCCGCGGACCCACAGGACCCACAGGACCCACCGTCGAGCAAAGCCTGTGCGGCGGGCTGAGCGGGGATTATCTTCTCCGGGCCGGGGGGACCAGGTCGAGGAGCCACACGATGACGGATTTCGCCTACCAAGATCCCTTTCCGCTCGCGCACGACGCGACGACGTACCGACTCTTGACGAAGGAGTACGTGACCGTCGCCGAGTTCGACGGCCAAGAGGTGCTCAAGGTCGACCCCGAGGGGCTCACCTTCCTCGCGAGGCACGCCCTGCGGGACGTCAGCTTCATGCTTCGGCCCGCCCACCTCGAGCAGGTCGCGTCGATCCTCGCCGATCCGGAGGCCTCGCCCAACGACCGCGGTGTGGCCATGGCGATGCTGCGCAATGCACAGGTCTCCGCCAAGCTCGTCCTACCGATCTGCCAAGACACGGGGACAGCCACGATCGTCGCCAAGAAGGGCCAGCAGGTGTGGACCGGTGCACGCGACGAGGAGCTCCTCGCAAAGGGCGTGCACGAGACCTACACCGAGGAGAACCTCCGATACTCGCAGACAGTCCCGCTGACCATGTACGAAGAGGTCAACTCCGGAAATAACCTCCCCGCGCAGATCGACATCTACGCGACCGAGGGAATGAAGTACTCGTTCCTGTTCGTGGCCAAGGGCGGGGGCTCGGCCAACAAAACGTATCTGTTCCAGGAGACCAAGGCGCTTCTCAACCCGGCGGCCCTCGAGAAGTTCCTCGTCGAGAAGATGAAGACGCTCGGCACCGCCGCCTGCCCGCCCTATCACCTGGCCTTCGTCATCGGGGGCAGCAGCGCGGAGACGTGTCTCAAGACCGTCAAGCTGGCTTCGACCAAGTACTTGGACGGGCTGCCGACCGCGGGCAACAGAGGCGGCCAAGCGTTTCGCGACGTCGAGCTCGAGGGGCGGCTCCTCCAGGCTGCGCACCGCTCGGGGTTTGGTGCACAGTTCGGCGGCAAGTACTTCGCCCTCGACGTGAGGGTGGTTCGCCTGCCCCGACACGGCGCCTCGTGCCCCGTCGCCATGGGAGTCTCGTGCTCGGCGGACCGGAACATCAAGGCACGCATCGATCGTGACGGTCTTTGGCTCGAGCAGCTCGAGCGCGACCCCGGACGACTCATCCCGGCCGGATTCCTCGAGAAGAGCCACCCCGGAGCAGTCGCGATCGATCTCAATCGTCCGATGAAGGAGATCCTCGCGGAGCTGACGAAGCACCCCGTCACCACGCAGCTGTCCCTCACCGGGACGCTCGTGGTCGCGAGGGACATCGCCCACGCCAAGCTCGAGGAACGGATCGATCGCGGCGAAGGACTGCCCCAGTACTTCAAGGACCACCCGGTGTACTACGCCGGTCCGGCCAAGACGCCCGTGGGGCTCCCTTCGGGCTCATTCGGGCCGACCACGGCGGGCCGCATGGACTCATACGTGGACCTGTTCCAGTCCCACGGCGGGTCCATGGTCATGATCGCCAAAGGCAACCGCAGTAAGGCCGTCACCGACGCGTGCGCGAAGCACGGTGGGTTCTATCTCGGCTCCATCGGCGGGCCGGCGGCGCTGCTCGCGCAACAGAACATCCGCGAGGTGACGGTGCTCGAGTACCCGGACCTCGGGATGGAGGCCATCTGGCGGATCGAGGTCGAGGACTTCCCGGCGTTCATATTGGTCGACGACAAGGGCAACGACTTCTTCGCACAGCTCGCCAGTCGCAGCGGATGACCGACGGGGAGAGCGTGTCCCCCCTCAGGGGAGGTCAGCAACGGGCGTGGGCGAGGATCGACGCGTCGTGGTCCCGTCGCCGAGGCGACCTGTAGCGTTCTCGCCCCAGCAGACGACGCCGCCGGTCGCCACGACGGCGCAGGTGTGCTTGTCCCCCGCGTCGATGTCGATCGCGTCCGACAAGCCGCTCACCATGATCGCCGTGTGCCGGTCGGTGGTGCTACCGTAGCCGAGCTGCCCTTCGTCGCCCCGTCCCCAGCACCAGGGCACCCGTCCCCTGCGGGCGCACGTGTGAAGGCCACCCCCGGCGACCTGCACGGCCGCCGTGAGGCCCTCCACGATCACGGGATCGGTCCGCTCGGAGGTGCTGTCGTCGCCGAGCTGGCCCTCCGAGTTGAACCCCCAGCACTGAACGGTTCCACCGGTGAGCACCGCGCAGGTGTGGCTCTCTCCGGCCGTGACGTCGATGGCGCCCGAGATCCCTGTGACGACCGCGGGCCTCCCCGGCATCGGGTCGGGACCGAGTTGATGATGATCGTTGAGCCCCCAGCACAGAACCTGACCAGAGCGGGTTCGGGCGCAGCTGTGCTTGTCACCCACGGTGATCTGCACCGCGTCCGTGATCCCCGGTACGTCGACGGGAGCGCTGTGACCCGACGTGGCGCTCCCGTCGCCGAGCTGTTCTTGGTCGTTACGACCCCAGCACGCGACGATTCCGCTGCTTCGCAGGGCGCAAGTGTGCTCCGCGCCGGCTGCCACCTCGACGCCGTCCGTGAGACCCGTGACCGCGTGGGGCTCCACGTACTCCCCGGCGGTGCCGCTCGTCTGACTCCGGTTGTTACGTCCCCAGCACAGGACCTCGCCCGTCCTGCGCACGGCACACGTGTGGTCCACTCCCGCCGACACCTGCACCGCGCCGGTCAACATCGCCACGGTCACTGGCGTGTTCCTGGTGGTCTTCGTTCCGTCGCCGAGCCTCCCGTTCGCGTTGGAGCCCCAGCAGAGCACTTCGCCAGTCGCGCGGACGGCGCAGGTGTGGCTCCCTCCGGCCGAGACGTCGATGATGGGCGATCGGCAGTTGCCGTCGACGCAGCGCTCGGCTGCGGCGCACGCGGTGCCGCACCGGCCGCAGTGGGCCGCGTCCGTGTCCGTGTCCACGCACCCGCCCGAGCAGAGGTCGAGCCCAGACGGACACGTGGCCGAGCAAGCCCGCATGCCACCGACGGTGTTGCACAGAGGCGTCGCGCCGGAACACGCGACTCCGCAACCACCGCAGTTGCTGCTGGTCGTCAGAGACGTCTCGCAGCCGTTGCTCGTCATGTCATCGCAGTCGCCCCAGCCGGAGTCACAGCGGGCCACCGCACAAGTTCCGGTGGTGCACGTACCGATGGCGTGGTCCGGTGCACAGGCCACATCGCACATCCCGCAGCTCGCGACGGTGGCCAGCGACTGCTCGCAGCCGTTGGTGGGCCGTGCATCGCAGTCGGCGTAGCCGGAATCACACGACAGGTCGCACGTGCTGGCCAGACAGATCCCGGACGCATGCGGCGGGGAGGCACATACGTTGTCACAACCGCCGCAGTGGGCCGTGTCTGTGGCCACGTCCACACAGCTCGAGCTGCAGAGCGTTCGCCCCTCGGTGCACGTCTCGCTGCACATGTAGGTCGTCGTCGGGCTCCCGTCGCAAACTAGCCCTCCACATGGGTTGCCACACCGCCCGCAATGTCGCGGGTCCGAAATGGAGGTCTCGCAGCCCGGCATCCCCGCAACGCAATCCAGCCAGCCCAGATCGCAGCTCACCTCGCACGTTCCCGCGACGCAGATCGGCGCCGCGTGGTCCGGGTCCTCGGGACAGACGAAGCCGCAAGTGCCGCAGTTGAGCGCGTCGCGCAGGAGGTCGAATCCCTCGTCGACCATTCCATCGCAATCGTCGTCCAGGCCGTTGCAGCGCTCCTCGGTCAGGGGGCAGGGCGGACCCGAGTCGACGACGCCGCCGAGCCCGTGCACGTCGACGGAGCAGCCCGCGAGGACAGCCGTGGCGAGAACCAGTAGCGCGGCGGAGCCGGGCGTGCGATGCGGGCTGATGGGCACGACGATTCCAATGTTAGCCGATTCTCGGGTCCTTCATCCTATTGGCCTCCCATCTGGCGCTTGACAGGCCAAGGGCTGCGGTGCGTCACTGCCTCCTCTCGCGGGAGGTAGCTCCATGCGCGCCCACTTCTGGACCCTACTCGCCGCTGCCGGAGCGCTCCTGGGACTGGCGTTCTCGGCCTTTTCGACCTACGACTTCATGGTCCACCTCGACCGGCAGGTGCACGGCATTCACTGCTCGTTCCTGCCTGGACTGACGGCCACGGACCTGACTGGCACCTCCGGATGCCACGTCACCCTCATGAGCCCCTACTCGTCCTTCTTCAGGGAGTCCGTGTGGGGGGGCATCCCGATCGCCCTGGCCGCCATGAGCGTGTTCGCGTTCCTGCTGTTCTGGGCAGTGCTGCTGATGGCGGGACGGCGGGGCAAGGACCGCGCTGCGACGGGGTTCCTGCTCGCCGGGTCCCTCGTGCCCGTGCTCGCGTCGGCGATCATGGGCTACATCGCCTTCGCCGAGCTCGGCGCCGCCTGCAAGCTGTGCATCGGGATCTACGCCGCGAGCGCGCTGCTCTTCGTCGGCGCGCTCGGCTCGTTCCTGGCCGCACGGCGCCCGGCTGTCGCGGGAAGCGATGGCGCCATGGGCGCCACACCTCTGTCGCGACTCGCCATCGCGGGCGCCTTCGGTCTGGGCGTTCTCTTCGTCCTCGGCGCCGTCGGCAGCTACGCAGCCGCCGCTCCAGACTTCAGCCGTTTCGTCGGGTCCTGCGGCGAGCTCGCCGAGATGCAGGTGCCCGAAGGCGTGCTCGTGAGCATCGGCCCGCAGGGTGCGGGCGTCGAGGTCATCGAGGTTCTCGATCCGCTGTGTCCCGCGTGCCGCGGCTTCGAACGGCGCTTCGATGGGCTCGAAGCAGCCGAGGGGGTGAGCCGGAAGCTCCTCCTCTTCCCGCTCGACGATAGCTGTAACTGGATGGTGGACAGCGCGATCCATCCCGGCGCGTGCACCATCAGCGAGGCGGTGCTCTGTGCCGGCGACCGGGCGGAAGAGGTGATCGACTGGGCCTTCGAGGAACAGCAGGCGATCCGCGAGGCCACTGCCGTCGATGCGTCCGCGGCCACGCGCATGGTGACGGGACGTTTCCCGAGCCTGCGCCAGTGCATCGGCTCGCCCGCCGTCCAGGCCAAGCTCAACCTCGCGCTGCGCTGGGCGGTGGCCAACCGCATGCCGGTCCTCACGCCGCAGGTCTACGTGGGCGGCACGCGCATGTGCGACGAGGACACGGACCTGGGAATGGACTTCGGACTGTCCCGCCTCATCGCGCGGGCCCAGGGAGGCCACGCACGCTCGGTGACGCTCGTTCCGCCGCCCCCCGTCCCGCCGCGCGCCTTCGCGCCACGGCAGGGTGGGCAAGAGGGCGCAGGAGCGGCCCAAGGAGCCCGAGCGCCAGGCGAAGCGCTCGTCGAGGCCCCCGAGGCCGGCGAGGCGGCCGAGCCGGGAGACGCGGAGGGTGCAGCTCCACCGCCGACTACACCGGAAGAAGGAACGCCGCCCACCGCACCCGAAGCGCCCGAGGGCGAGCCCGGCGCGGTCCCGACACCCACGCCCACGCCCACGCCCACGCCCACGCCCACGCCCACGCCCACGCCCGCGCCCGCCGCGACACCGGAGCCGCCGGCACCCCCCGCGGCTGCGCCCTCGGCACCACCGGCAACGGAGGTACCATGACCCGCGCCATCCCCTACGTCGTGGGAGCGGTGCTCTTGCTCCTCTCCCCCGTGATCGTGCTCACCTGGACACGCGGCGCCGCCGCGAGGCTCGACGAGGCGCAACAGGCCGCGGAGGGCACCGGTCCGCAGGTCGCCATCGCCGCGGAGGCCAACGAGGAGTACTGCACGCCTCGGCTCAAACAGATCCTGCGGCGCGTGCTCCAGAGCTGCGGGCTCCTCGGGAGCGGTGGCGGGAGGGGATGCCAGCCGCTCGAAGCCCGCAACGTGGCGACGATGGATGATACCGACTTCAACGCGCTGTTCGTTCCGATGATGGAACGGGGCGGCATCGTGCAGTTTGATCGGTCGCAGATGACTCTCGACGCGGCGGATACGGCGCTCGTGGATCGGGTTTTCGCAGACCGCCGCGGAGCGAGCTATTTCTTCGTCGTCTCCCGGGCGTCACCGGACGGCCCGGTTGACGTGAATCGCGAGCTCTCCCGTGGGCGCGCGGAGGCGGTGCTCGAGCACTTGCAGAGCACGTTCCGGGATCCCGAGCTCGAGAGCCAGGTCGGTCTGCTCTGGCTGGGCGAGGAGTACGCCCAGCTCGATCCCACTTTCTGCCAATGGCAACGCAGCGGCGCGGAGACCGAGTGCCAGCCCGAGCAGCTCAATCGAAGCGCCTTCATCGCGTGGATCGATTGCCGGCTGTGATGCGCCTCGGGCGCTCGAGCAGCGCGTCATTGTTGTTGCTGGCGGGGTCGTTGGCTCCGGGCTGTGGGGACGACACGGCGTCCAGCGGCGCTCCGCCCAGCCGCGTCGTTGCGGTCGCGCCGAATCAAAGCCAGCGGACCTCCCTTGCCGACTTCTGTGACAACACGGCGCGCAACGCCTTCCGTTGGCCCGAGCTCGATGGCCCGACACCAGCCCCCGTCAGGCGCTGGCGTTGGGTCAACGTCTGGGCCACGTGGTGCCGGCCATGCGTGGAGGAGATGCCGCGATTGGCGGCATTCCGCCAGGAGCTCCGGGGCGACGACATCGACGTCGATCTCGTCTTCCTATCGGTCGATGAGAGCTCGGAGGTCGTCGCACGCTTCAGGAGTGAGCACGCGACCATACCGGAGTCCGTCCGCATCGCGGATCCTTCGACTCTCGCGGCGTGGGTACCGAGTCTTGGGCTCGACGCCGGGGCGACCCTGCCGATCCATGCGTTCGTCGACGGAACCGGCAGCACCCGCTGCGTGCGCACGGGAGCCGTCGGGGAATCGGACTTCGACACGGTGCGCTCCCTGCTTTCCCACTGAAGCACGCGACTCCGTCAGAGCGCCGCCCCCGCAGCGCCGCGGCCGTCAACCGCCGAGCATCCCCGGCGTGTGTGGGCCGGCCGGCCGAAGCCGCACCGAAAACTGAACCCCGTCCTCCGTGGGCTCGAGCTCCACCTGACCCCCGAAACCCGCGAGCGAGTCCCTGACGACGGTGAGCCCGAGGCCCGTCCCGCTGGGTCGCGACGTGAAGAAGGGCTCGAATATCCGCCCGGCCACCTCCGGCGCGATCGGCGGCCCGTCGTTGTAGATCATCATGCACACTTCGCCGTCGGTCTGCGCAGCTGAAACGCGGATCGTTCCACCCTCGGGGACGTGCTGTGTCGCGTTGAGCAGCATGTTGATCAGGACACGGCGCAGCAGTAGCGGGTCCGCCTCGATGTCGACCAGGTCTGGCGGCATGTCACACACGCACTCGAAGGCCCGTGTCGGCCGCGCCGGGTCGCGCAGTACGGCCTGGAGGGCCTCGCGGACCATGGGTGCCAACTGCACGGGCTGGGGTCTCGGCGGGCCGGGCCGGGCGAAGCCGAGCAAGTCGGTCACGAGCCGGCGCAGCCGTTGCGCTTCTTCGCCGACGATGCGGAGCAAGCGCTTGGCATCCTCGTCATCACCGACGAGCCGTGAGAGCCCGCTCGTCGCGTTCAGTATGATCCCCACCGGATTGCGTACCTCGTGGGCCATGACCGCTGCCATCTCGCCGACGGCCACGAGTCGCTCACGGGACACGAGATCGGAGCGCAGCTCCCGGAGCCGCGCCGCCGTTCCGAGCTGGGCCGCAAAGAGCTGCAACGCGACGAGGTCGTGCTCCGTGAGGTCCGCACCGGCGACAGTCAACAGGTGGGTCAGACGGTGCTCCGTGTACACCGGACACCAGGCGCTGCGGGCGATGCGCGCCTCGGTCATGCTCTGCTCAAACCGGATCGCACCTGCGCGCGGGCCCGGGAAGACGCTCGGCAGGTTATCGAGAAAGATGGCCTTCCCCGTCTTGACCACTTCCGCCAGGAGGACAGTCTCCTCCAGCGGCATGAACCGACCGATGAGGGACCGGCCGTAGTCGCCGACTGGATTCCCAGGCATCGACGCGATCATGCGACGCGTGATCGATCCTCCGGGGACGATCTCAGTGAAGGCAGCCATCCACCCGAGCGCCCGGAAGATGGGCTCCGCGGCGTCCAGCAGACCATCCGGATCCATGATTGTGCCGCCCTCGGCCGGGAGCCGGCCCAACCTGGCGACGAGCTGCTCGGCTCGGCTCATCTCCGTGACGTCACGGGCGCTGAGCAAGATGCACTCCGGCGGGTCATTCGTCCTGCCTACTCGCACGTCGACGGTCGCTTCGGCGCCGTTGTCGAGGCGTCGGAATCGAAGGCGACAGCTCTGGGGCACCTCCCAGCCCGCGCGGTGCTGGGACTCGAGGGTCTTCAGGCGCTCCCACTCCCCCGAGACGAGCAGGTCTCCCATGGACCGGCCCTCGAGCGTCGTGGTGCCGAGCATCTCCGCTGCCGCATTGCTCGCCCAGGCGATGCGCTCGCCGTCCACCAGGAACAGCGCGTCGGGGAGGGCGTCGAGGATGCTGAGATCGACCGACATGGGGTAATCGTGGGACGCCACCGGGTCCGGCCGGTGTCCCCTCCCCCCTGACTGAGCCGTTCGTAGATACTACCGCAGATCGCCGACCTCGCACGGTAGGATCGGCGCCTGATCAGCCATGGTCGACGCGACCCGCGCACTCCTTCTCGCACGGACCTGCCACGAATTCGGCCCGAAGGAGGCACGCGACAAGCTCCGCTTGCTCGGGGACCTCTCGGGAACGGCGCGGGTGCCGACCGCCGAGGTCCCCGTTCTGCTCGACGCGGTCTGCTTCCTGCGCGCCTACCCGGACGACGCCGCTGTGGCACGCCGCGCGAAGGAAGTGGGCGAGTCGCTCCGGTCGCGCCTGAGCCCGCGTCAGGCGAGCTCCGAGCGGCTTGCCAACATGGGGGTACCCGGCAGCTTTCAACGCTATGAGTACTCCTACGGCGTCGTCCGCCGCATGGTACGCGCGTTCCCCGGGTGTCTGGAGGTCGACTGGGAGCACATCGACGACGAGGGGCCCGTCGTCGACGCCCTGAGTCTGCTGGTCACTCCCGGCGAATCGCAGGGTCTCGAGGACATCCGGGTGCCGCTCTCGGAATGGCTCTCGAGGGCGAGAGCCGGGCCATCGCGTACCGACCTCGAGACTGTGCTCGACGTGTTCGAGCGGTCGGGGCTGCCGTTGCTGGTCCGTGCCCAGCTCTTCGAGGCCTGTACGCTCCCGATTCGCTACGGTCTGTCGGTGCCGGGCACCGGCCGATGCGAAGTGACGCTTCCCGTGCGAAGGGTGCACCACCAGCGGAAGCCCATCGACCGAACGCGGTGGCCCCTCGGGCCGCGCATTCGTGAGCCGCTCGCCCTCGGGGAGCCCGAGGATCCGGACACGGGCGAACACCTCATCGCTCGATCGCTCGCGGCCCTGTGCGCGCGCAACCTCGAGATCTATCCGCTGATCTACGCCAACGCCCGAGACGTCCGGCAGATCGACTGCGGGCTCGGACTCTCGGTGCTCATGGTTGGCACCGAGCCAGAGTGCCGGAGCACGCTCGAGTGCCTCTACTTCTTCCTCGTCGCCAAAAATGGGATCCCGATCGCCTACGGCCCTGCCGGCGTCTTCGAGGGATGCTGCGAGATGGGCATCAACCTCTTCCCCGAGTACCGAGGCGGCGAAATCCGTCTGATCTACGCTCAGCTCATGCGCGTTCTGCATCACATGCTGGGCGCGGAGTACTACTTTCTGACCGAATACGGGATGGGCGTGGGCAGCCTCGAGGCCCTGCGCTCGGGCGCGTTCTGGTTCTATCGCAAGCTCGGTTTTCTCCCGACGAGCGCGCGCGTGGAGCGCATCGCTCGAGAGGAGGAGTCCCGAATGCGGGCCGATCCCCGCCACCGGTCCGATGCGGCCACGCTCCGGAGGCTCTCGAACACCCGCGCATACCTGGATCTCTCCGGAGGACGTTGCGTACCCATGGACTTCGGAGGTCTGGGCCTCGCTCAGGCGCGCCTCATCGCGCTCGACTACGGAGCGGATCGGCCCGCGGCCGTCGAAGCGAGCGTGCGACGAGTGCGCTCGAGGCTGGGAGAGGCCGGCCGCAGGGGCTTGTCCAGCGATGAGCGACGGGCCTTTTGGACCTTGGCACCCCTGGTGGCCATGATCCCCGACCTCGATCAGTGGAGCGGAGCTGAACACGCCGCCCTCGCCCGGTTCATGCGGGCCAAGGGCGCGGTCTCGGAGGCAGCCGCCGCGCGGATGCGGCAGCCCAGGCTCGTCACGGCGCTAGAGCGGATCGCAGCCCGAGCGAGGTCAGAGGGCTAAGGTCACGCGTAGGCCCGCCTCGTCGATCGCGAGTCGGGGCGCGACCTGCAGGGACGCCGCCGATCCGTCCGCGAAGGGATCCTCGAAGAACAGATAGGCGGCTAGGCCGCCGGCCGCGAGTCCGAGACCGAGGAAGACCCACTGCAGGACCTCGAGCGCATCTGCCTCGGAGCACACGTCCTGGACCCTCGCGAGCTCCCGGTCCGTCAAGGTCCACGGCGTGCCCCCCTCTGCCTCGACGCACGCGGCACGCCCGGACGGAACGGCGCTTCTGTAGGCCACGAATGCCTCGTCGTCGCCCAGATCCGAGAGGCGGATCCACGCGTAGGCGGTCAGGACGAGTGCCACGACAGCACCACCTGCCGCGCCAAATGCGAGCCAGTTCGGATCGAACCCTTCGTCCACCTCCACCGGAGCATCGCCCGGCCGGCTCGCAACCAAGGTCACTTCGGCAGTGGCACCCTCCTCGAGCGTCACGCTACGCCGGACCGCGACGGTCTGCCCGCTCCCGACTTCGACCACGTGGTTGCCTGGATCGAGCGCGAGGCCGTCACCGGCCGCGGTTTCGGGATCGACGGGGTCCCCGTCGACCGAGAGCCGGTCCGCGGGCTCGAGCCCCTCCACACGCACCACGAGCCGCGGGAGCCGCGCCCGCAGCAACTCGAGCGCGCTCTGGACTTCGTCTCGCCGCGAAGGCTCGTCTGCGAGCTGCGCCAAGAGCTGCTCGTAGCCCGCGATCGAAGCTCGAAGGTGACCCGTGTGGGCCCGGGCCGCTGCGAGATTGAGCAGGATGTCGGGGTGAGGCATGAGGGCGTGCGCATCCTCGAACGCCGCGCGGGCCTCCTCCCACCGCCCCTCCCGCGCCGCGCTGACTCCCTGCGCGAAGAGCGCCCGGGCGCGCTCCGAAGCCTGCGATGGCGGTGCTTCCTCGTCCTCCTGCTGGGCCATGGCGGGTTGGGCGTCGATGCCGTGAACGCCCGCGAGCGCGCTCAGCAGCAGCAACAGGGCCGGACGTGGAGGTCGCATCGCCGCACTATGGTGCCAATGAAAGGGCGACCCTGTCACGCCCGTCGTTGAGGCATTGGCTTGAACGCAACCGCCCCGAGGCGATAGCTTCGAGGCCGTGGTCGGTATTGGCTCCCAGATCGGTGGGTACGAGCTCCTCGGCAAGCTGGGGCACGGGGGCATGGCCACCCTCTACGTGGCTCGACGCTCCGGCGCCGAGGCCTTCTCCCGGCACGTGGCCTTCAAGGTAGTACACCCGCACCTCGTCAGCGACGAGCGCTTCGTCCGCATGTTCAAGGACGAAGCGAGAATGATGGCCCGCGTGAACCACCCCAACGTCGTCCGTGTGGACGAGCTGGGAGAGCATGAGGACACGCACTTCCTCGTGATGGAGTACGTACACGGGTGCTCCCTGTCCGAGTTCTTGCGGGAGCTCGACGAACGCCGATTGCGCATGAGCGTCGACGTCGCCGTGCACATCGCTGCCAAGGTGGCCGAGGGCATACACGCCGCGCACGAGACGCGCGACGAGCACGGGGAGCAAATGGGCCTGGTGCACCGGGACATCAGCCCGCAGAACATTCTGCTGGCGGCCGCCGGCCACGTGAAGCTCATCGACTTCGGTGTGGCGAAGGCCCGCGGTCGGCTCCAACAGACCGGCACCCTGACGCTCAAGGGCAAGGTCGCGTACATGGCGCCGGAGCAAGCGTCAGCCCGGCCGGTCGACAGGCGTGTGGACATCTACGCGCTCGGCATCGTTCTTTGGGAGATGCTCACGATGCGCCGACGCTTCGCGGGCACAAACGACTTCGCCATACTCGACCAGGTCCGCCGACCCACCTATGAGCCGCCGAGTCGTCACGCCTCGGGGATCCCCCACGCCCTCGACGAGGTCCTCGAGTCTGCCCTGAGCGCGGACCCGGATGGCCGCCCGGCGACGGCCCTCGAGTTCCGGCGCCGTATCGTGGATGCCTGTGCAGGCGCGGTCGCGCTCGAGGCCTCCGACATCTCGGAGCTGCTGCTGGCGGTCGTGGGCGACCAGATCCGCAAGCGCCACTCCGGGCTGCCTGAGACCGTCTCGATGGTCATCGAGAGGGAGTCGGGGCTGCTTGGTGCGGGCGAGCACCAGCCCAACCGCTTGCTGGATCGCAATCGCATCGTCAAGACCCACACCACCGAGTCGACCGGAGACGGTGGCTGGCACGAGCTCGAGACTCGGGACCTGCCTGTGCCCGAGCCGGACCCCGTCGAGCCCGTGGATCACCAGGTTGCGGAGCTTCTGGGCGAGCCGACGAGTCCTCGGGCCCAGCGACCACCGGATGCTGCCGAGACGGGTCCGACCCGGCCGCTCGACGTCGCGCCGACCTCGACCCCCATCGCTGGAATCCTCTCACCGGATCGCAAGCTCTTCGGTGTGCCGATGCAGGCGGTCGTCGTCGTCGCCATGGTCGCGCTGCTCGGCCTCGCGGGTTCGGCGGGCGCATGGCTGGCGATGCGAGGGGTGGACGAGTCGGGATCGCACGTGACCGTGGAGGCCGTCGAGCTCGATGCGGGCGAGCTGGATCCCGACACCGGCGCTGTCCCGGGCATGCAAGAACCCGTGATCCCAGACGCCACGCCTCCCGCCGACGAGCCGCCGGTCCCCGCCGCTCCAGATCAGCCACGTACCGAGCATCGGCCCCGCGTCCAAGGGACCGTCCCGGCAGCACACACGCCGACCGAGGCACCGTCGACGCCGGTCGAGCCTGGTCCGGAGGCTGCCCCGCCCGATGCCGGCCCAGGGAGCGCGGGCCGGCGCACACCCACGTCCATGCGCAATGGCTCGTCCCAGATGACGACGGCCGGGGATCTTCCGTTCGTCGAGAGTCTTACTCCCTGACATCGCACGGGATCCCTGTAGGATTGCGCCGCCACCGGGCTCTGACGACTCACGCAGAAAGGAAATCGCGATGGAACGGAAACTCGTCCCGTGGATGGCTCTCCTCGTGCTCGGTGCCGCATGCGGTTCGGAAGAGCAGTCTCCGAGCCCAGCCCCGACGCCTGCCCCAGGCCCGGCCGAACCTGCCGAGCCGACCCCGGCCGCCGAGGGGAATCCGCAGGCAGGAGAAAACGCGCCAGCCGAAGCGCAGGAGCAGACCTTCGAGCAACGCGCCGCGGCCGCGCCTGCGGTCGCTCCGACCCCTGCCGCGCAGACCGCTGGAACGATGACGGTCACTGCCCAGGTGTGCACGCTCGACGGTCCGGAGCTCGTGGGTGAGGACAGCTTTCGAGCGGTGGGCCCCGTCGCCGTGACCCCAGACGGGCACCTGTACCTGATCGACGCTCAGTACAAGGTGCGGCGCTACACCGTACAGCCTGGCGAGGGCTGCGCGTTGCAGATGGACACGACCCTCGGCGAGGGTGGACTGCTCGGCCTCGGGGAAGGCCTGGGCCGCAGGCCCGAGAGCATCACCTCGGATGCACGTGGCCACGTCTTCGTGTCGAGCAGCATGAACGGCACGTGGCGCATCACGGGGACGAACACGGACTACCACTGCCAGGAGACGCGCGGGAAGCTCACGATCAACGGGCAAGGCTCCGTGGGGTTCGCCCTGTTCGGTAGCGGCACGCCGCAGAAGGTCTCGTTCACGGACACGGGGTGCTCCGTGGCGGAGTGGACCTACTCCGAGCCCTTCGAGCGTGTCGACTCGGTGACCTTCGTGGGGAACCGCGTCCTCCTGGGCGGTTCCGACAACGCGGAGGGTCGTCCCGGCCCCCACCTCGCGCGGTTCTACAACGAAGCGGGAGCCCCGCAGGGGGCGCGCTTCGGTGACACGACAGACAACCTCAGCGCGGCGGACCACTTCTGTCACGTCCACGGCGGCGTCGAGTGTCGCGCCGGCCTGTGCGTCGTGGACGGCAACTGCCGCAAGGTCCGCGTCTTCAACAACAACCGCGAAGTACAGGGCATCGTCGACCTGATGCGCCTTCTGGGCCTGCGCTACCCGTGGATCGCAGGCGTCACGCCGCCACGGCAGGGCACGGCCTACGTGTCGTCGGTCCAGGAGCGCGGTCAGGGCACCCGGGTCTACCAGGGCCTGGTCTTCCGTGTGACTGGCCTCTGAGGCCCCGCGCCGCCAGGGCATGAGACCGCCGGGTGAGACGGGGACTACTCAGCAAGGCGGTTTCGATACTGGGGATCACGACGCTTTTCCCTCGGCACGGGGGGTGCACTGATGGAAGCAACGGAGGAAAAAACGATGCTTCGATCCCGCACCCTTGCTCTCGCGATTCTCGTGTCGCTTTCCACGGCGGCCAACCTCGGATGCATGCGCACGCTTGAGGACGAGTACCGCGACGCGATTCCTCAGGCGAGCGAGCTCAGCGTGGACGTGCCAGGCTCCGGCGAGACGGCCACGGCCGCCCTCGTGGGCGAGCGCGCGTTCTTCTATCAGGTCACTCGCGACACGTCGCGCGCCGTCAACGGGGGACTTTGGATCACGTTGGTCGCGATCCACACGATCGTCGGGTACCGGCCCACGGAGGTGGACGAGACCCACGCGGTCTGGGGTCCGTGGAACGACACGCTGAACCCAATCACGTACGTCTTCGCCGTCGAGAAGGTCGAGGAGGGTCACTACCGCTACATGCTGAGTGGCAAGCGTCGCGCCGACGGTGATGACGCCTACGTCGATCTGTTGGGGGGGGAGACGGTCATCGACGACGCGCTGGGCGCTCGCCGGGGCACCATCGGTATGGACTTCGACGCGGCCCACGCGCTCGATGCCTACGAGCACCGAGCCCAAGGACGCATCGCGGCGAGCTGGGACATCGGCGCCGACCCGCGGGTCGTCGAGGCCGCCTTCGACACGTTCAGTGACCGTGCAGGTGACGGCCCCATCAGCGCGCTCTATCGCTACCGCGAGGCAAGTGACGGTTCGGGGAGCTTCGAGTTTGCGTTCCGTGCCGACCTCGACGACGAGGGCGGCGCTGCGGAAGACGTGGTCCTCATGACTCGGTGGGACAGGGCAGGCGCGGGCCGCGGCGACGGAGTCGTCACCGGCGGCGACGCGGGCGGCGCCGTCATCTATGCGAGCGAGTGCTGGGACAAGTACTTCGACCGCACCTTCTGGTTCGACAACGCGGCCTTGCAGCCAAACGACGGGGACGCTGCGGCGTGCCCCTTCGGCGAAGCCCTCTGGTCCGAGATGTAGGGCGCGATTCCTCGTGCACGTTTGTCAGGACGACCTCAGTCGAGGCCCATGACCTGAACCGGGCTCTCACGCCGGTCGCGCGTACCGTCGCCGAGCTGCCGGGTCGAGTTCCAACCCCAGCACCACACCTCGGTCCCGCCCGCCCGGATGGCGCAGCTGTGCCGCAGGCCCACGCCGATGTGGGTCGCGTCCGTGATCCCCGCGACCTGCACCGGGGACGGCGAGCAGTCGAGCATGCTCGTGCCGAAGAGGCAGGTCATGCCGTGGTCGAGCAGGCTGTCGCCGAGCTGTGCCTCGTCGTTCGTGCCCCAGCACCAGACCTGTCCCGAGTCGAGGCGCGCGCACGTGTGAGAGCTGCCAGCGCCCACCTCAGCGACACCGGTCAGCGACGTCACGGCGACGGGGACCGTCGTTCCCGTCGTGTCGCCGGTGCCGAGCTGGCCGGTCGCGTTGTCGCCCCAGCAGACGAGCCCGCCATCGCCCAGGGCGCACCCGTGGCGGCTGCCCAGGGAGATCGCCGTGGCACCGTCGAGCGCGGGCGCGCGATCGGGAGTCAGGAGGCAAGGATAGGTCCCCATCGAGCCCACGCGCATGCACGCATCGGCTCCGGGCGTGGCGTGGCCGAGCTCGCCGTGCTCGTTGCTCCCCCAGCACCACGTTTCGGTGGCGCTGCTGGCGCACACGAACCCGCCCATGATCCCCACTTCGGTCTTCACGATGCCGGTGAGGCCCGGCACCATGATCGGCTCGCGACGTTCGAGGGTGTCGTCCTGCCCCAGCTGCCCCGCGCTGTTGCGGCCCTCGCAGAAGAGCTCACCGCCCGCCACGGAGCAGGTCACGCCCCAGCCGTCGCTCACGTCCGTGACATTGGACAGCTCGGGGATCTGCTCCGGCACGTACCGCTTCTCAGGCTGGCCCATTCCGACGATGGGCGGGAGGTTGTCGTAGCCCCAGCAGTACTGGTCACCCATGTCGTCGATGGCACAGACGCTAAACCCGCCGCGCGCGGAGATGCGCACGGCCGGACCCGGAAGTCGCACGACGACGGGCCCCGAGCAGTCCAGGATGTCGGTCGCGCCCTCGGGCGTGCAGTCGCTACCAGGATGACGCATGCGATTGTCGCCGAGCTGACCCGCGTCGTTTGCGCCCCAGCACAGCACTTGTCCGTTCTCGCGCCGGACGCAGGTGAAGTCGTGACCCGCAACCAGCTCCACGAACGTGCAGCCCGTCGTGCATGGCATGGGTCCCGAGTCGCCCGGCCCCGAGTCGCGCGTTCCAGTGTCCGCGGGCGGCCGGGAATCGGCTCCAGCGTCCGTGGGCGTCATGCCCGAGTCCGTTGGGCTACCGTCGTCCCCGCAGCCGAGGGGGCTGAGCGCGAGGGCACAAAGCAGGGCAAGAAGGATGCTCGTTCTGCGCATGGTCACCACCTGGAAGGGCCTGAGCGGACAGGGCCGGAAAGCTAGCCGACCACCAGCGCGCTGTCCACCGACCGCCGGGATCCGTGCCCCGGAATGGGGGCCCTTGCACGGCGTGGCCTGGGGCGCACAATGCCCCCATGGAGCGCAGAACGGCGATCTTCGTTGGCGCGGGGCTGCTGGCCCTGGCGCTATGGAGCCCGCCGGTCGCGGCAAGCGACGACGACGACGACGGAAGCCCGACCTGCATCGAGCACAGCGGAGAGGCGCGCTATGGCGCCTACGGCTATGACCACCTCGTACACCTCCGCAACGGGTGCGACGTGAGTGCTTCGTGCCGCGTGAGCACGGACGTGACGCCCGAGGAGCAGCAGGTCGAGGTGGCCTCGGGCGCTCGCGTGACGGTCGTGACCCGCCGAGGCTCGCCGGCGCGTGCCTTCACGCCGCGGGTCGCCTGCGAGCTCCGCCGCTAGATCGCTCTCGCTTTGACTTGAGCCTGAGCGCCGGCCCGGGGCCCCCGGCCATGCTGCGCATGGCCGCCCCAGGCACCCCGCGCAAGCGAGGCGAGGGAGTGCACTGTGGCGTGCATG